>PPCM01000072.1_pt1 | contig 171799 bp, 148 predicted proteins | sample 1555541 | NCBI WGS metagenome assembly PPCM01 (sample SAMN05284479, study PRJNA326546) | Marine sediment metagenome, whole genome shotgun sequencing project. | isolation source: marine sediment | place: Germany: Wadden Sea | collected 2012-09-05
TTGTGATATTATGAGTTTGACAAGAACCAAAAATATTACAGAAGAAGGTGTTTTTCTTATGAATAACAGTATACAGCAATTTATGGAGTTAGGTGTCAAAAAGATTGAAAAAGTCGTAGAAAGTTTCATACATAATGAGGGTATGAATGTCGGTGAGTTTGTGTTGGAGCTGGGTAAGCCCCTCCAAGAGCTGCAAAGAGAAATTGTCGCAGAAACGATCGAAGGGATAGACGAAGTCTATAGAAATTCATCTTACCGTGCCGAAAGATATGTTATAGAACGGTCTAAGGTACCAAACACATTCATAAGTACTTGTGGAGAAATCAAGTACAAAAGGACGTATTTTGAGTCAAAGGAAACAGGTGAATACATATTTCTTGCAGACCAGGCATGTGGCATCATAAAGAATATGAGAAAAAGTGAAGACGTGGTGATAGAGGCTATCACTCATGCCGTCGACAGCAGCTACCGAATCAGTGGTGAACATGCCACGAATACAGAAGACATTATTAGCAAACAAGCTGTCATGAAAGATATTCATTCCCTTGAAGTGCCGGCACTGGTTCCACAAGTCAAGAAAAAGAAGCATATCAAAGTTCTTTATATCAACGCTGATGAAGACCATGTATCTTTACAGTTCAACAAAGAAAAAGGCGATTTGAAAGTTGGCATAAATGGCTATAAGAGCAACACGATAGAACCACGATTGGCTTGTCTGTTTGAAGGTATTGAAAAAGAAAGTGAAGGCAGCAAAAGGAATAAGTTGGTAGGAAAGCACTACTTTGCAGGTGTTTACAAGAATGTAGAAGATATATGGCTAGAGGTTCTTGAATACATAGATGCTGTATATGATGAAGACTATCTAGAAGCCATATACATAATGGGCGACGGTGCTTCATGGATAAAGGCAGGCGTAGATGTACTGGGATCCAAGTGCCATTTTGTGCTGGATAAGTTTCACTTGAACCAAGCAGTCATGAGAGCGATCGGTCACCTGGAAGATTCTGTAGGTGATGCAAGAGATGCCATATATGATGGGATCAGCTATGAGGATAAAGAATCCATCAAAAAGGTTTTTGAGATAGCCACAGAATGGGCAGAAAGTGATAATAAACGAGAGCTGATAAGGCGAACCAAGGTATATATAGAAAACCACTGGGAGGCAATCATAAGGCCTAATCATGATGTGTATGCAAGGATGGGATGTTCTGCAGAAGGCCATGTGAGTCATGTGCTCTCATCGAGACTAAGCAGTCGACCACTGGGTTGGTCCGAGCTTGGGGTAAGTAAAATGGCAAAGCTTAGGGCTTATGTAGCCAATGATGGCAAGGTCTGTGATTTGTTCAAATATAAGAAAGAAAAGCAACAGAGAATAATTCAAGAAGAGGTTAGAAAAGAAGTCGATAAGCAGGTGAAAAGAAAGCAAAAAATCTATACAGATGTGTGGCAGCACGAAACAGTAGCAGGGAGTACAGGCCTAGTGAATGGCATGTATTGCCTGACAAAAAAGCTTAGGGGTATCTGCGGTTAAAGGTATATGATAAAATGAGTTCAGGCAAATCTTGTAAAATCACAAAGGGATTCTTCTATCCTTCTATTTCCGACAGTAAATTAACGCGACCGTAACTTAGATGTGTTTTGTTCATACGTTATCTTTCTGATATAATGTAATGTATATAACGACACTGAGATAGAGGTAAGACATCATGACTAACAAATATGATCTCCAAATTTTATCAAAGATTGAGAAGAAGTTTAATTGGGTATTACTGATCGGAGGACTAGTGTCCTTCATGTCTGCTGTAGCTATATATTTTAGTGATATATCAAATCTTTATGCAGCAATAGACTTTTTGTTTGCTGTGGTTCTTATTGTCTTATTTGTTTATAGAAATCATCTGTCAAAAGAAGTCAAAGTCTATGCAGTAATGGCTATCCCTATTTTACTTGGTAGCCTGTCATTTATGGATGGTGGCTTTGCAAGTGGTGCAATCACTTTGTTTTTACTAACCATTGCAGTATCTGTAGTCTTCCTGCCGGTTAATCGAAGTATCCTGGTCATATCAATTGTCATAGTCGTTTATTTGAGCTTGTGGCTATGGTCAAATACGACCGGATTTGAGCCTTCTATTATGCCAGATTCTATTGTATGGACCATTCAATTTCTGCTGATTGTTTTGTTCACATCCGTTATATTCTTATCTGTTTATATACTGAGACAGACCTTAATAGACCACGTTGAGAAGTTAGAGAAATCAAATAATCTAACCTATCATTTGGCGTATTATGATCAATTGACAGGGTTACCAAAACAGAGTAAGTTTCTTGACCTAATTAATGAGAGAAATACAATTAGACCTTTACAGGGGTATTTGGTCGTTGTAAGTATGAGAAACTTAAGTGTGATTAACTCAATCTACAGTCAGGAAATTGGCGATGAACTCCTTAAGGAATCTTCTGAGATTTTTAATGGCTTAGCAAAGGAGAATGAGATTATTGGACGTGTTAGTGGCAACGAACTTATCTTTTTCATTGAAGAACAAGATTTAGACAGCTTAAGACAACGTATTTATTCTTTGAACGAGGCAAGGGTAACAGGTTCGGCAATTACAAATATTAGAGACCAAATTACATACTATCTTGGCTATGTTTCTTATGATGGAACAATAGATGTCGTTGAGGAAGCTTACCATAAAGCAATGTTGGCATTAACTTATGCCAAGTATCATAGGGAAGAAGACATGGTTGCCTACGACCTAAGTTTTGAACAGCAACTAATTGAAAAACAAGACTTGAAGAATCAATTGAAGATAGCCATAGAGCAAAAGAACTTTACGATGAACTATCAAACAAAAGTAGATATAAGAAGTGATCAGGTTGTTGGTGTAGAAGCTTTGGCCAGGTGGAATAAAGACGGTAGAGCAATTGGTCCTGGAGTTTTTGTACCACTTATTGAAGAAATCAACCTTTCCATATCTTTTAGTAAGGTAACAATTGAGAAAGCCTTTGAAGATTACAAACGGCTAAAATTGAAATATGAAGAAGACATCTCTCTTTCAATCAATATTTCACCTACTTTCTTATTGTGGAGTCATTTTATAGATTATGTTGATAGTGTTCTTATAGAATATGATGTGCCAGCAGAAAGAATTATTTTTGAGGTAACTGAGGAAGTGCTTATTGTTGACATGCAAGTAGCTAATGAGGTGTTGAAGCTTCTCCAGCAACGAGGCATAAGGGTATCAATTGATGATTTTGGATCGGGGTATTCATCCATTAACTACTTAACGAAATTGAATATTAATGAGATAAAATTTGACCGGTCTTTTATCAACCAAATGATTGAGGACCAAAAGTTGCAAAGGCTCCTTAGGAATATGATTCATGTAATGAAAGATATTGATCTGAGTGTTGTAGCTGAGGGGGTTGAAACAAAAGACCAGTGTCAACTCCTTAGAGATATGAAATGTCATATTGTTCAAGGATACTACTTTAGCAAACCAACATCATTAGACTTATTATAGTAATTTGAAGATAGAATATCTGTTTATAAAACAGATATTCTACTTTTGTGAGGAAATATTCTACTTGCATATATGAGAAATCCTGTTATAATAAACACAAGAGCGAAACGTTTCGCGCTGGAGGTAAAAATGTCAACGATAAAAGACGTAGCCAAGTACACAGGTTTGTCCATTGCGACAATATCTAAGTACATCAATGGTGGTAATGTTCTTGTAGAAAACAGAGCAATTATACAAGAAGCAATAGAGAAACTAGATTATAAACGTAATGAAATGGCTAGGGGTCTTAAGACCAACAAGACAATGACCATTGGAATTTTGATTCCATCTTTAGAGAACATATTTTTTACAAGTATCATATCTATGATTGAAGACCATCTTTTACAAGAAGGTTATGGAACAATCATCTGTGATTTTAAAGAAAATAGTGAACTTGAACGATCAAAACTAGAATTCTTAGTCAATAAAAATGTCGATGGTATCATCATGGTAAGTTATGGTGGTGATCATGACTATATAGAAGCTTTACTTGAAAAAAAGATACCTATTATATTACTGGATAGAATGATCAAAGGTTTAGAATGTGATTGTGTCTTAGCAGACAACCTTAATGCTTCATATCAGGCAGTAGAGGAATTGATCATCAGGAAACATAAGAGGATTGGCATTGTCTGCGGACCAAGTGATACCTACACTGCGGAAGAACGTAGGAAAGGTTATATACGAGTCCACGAGGATTATGACATCGATATTGACCATGATTTAATATCACCTGCAGATTATACGGTTGAAGGTGGTTACGAAGGGTTAGTTAGACTTTGGAAGATGGAAGACCGACCCAGTGCTGTGATGGTTACAAATTATGAGATGACCATTGGGGCAATTATGGCAATTAATGATTTGGGCATTAATGTACCAGAGGACTTATCCATTATTGGATTTGACAATATTCAAATGTCAAAGGTCGTAAGACCACCCCTATCCATCGTTGAACAACCAATGAAAGAGATTGGTTTAACTGCCGCTAAATTATTGGTTAAAAGATTAAAAGGGAACTACGATAGTTATCCTGCAGTTTATAGATTAAAGACGAATGTTTATATCAAAGAATCTGTAACAAAGTATCAAGGTTAATTAATTGAAAGAAAAATATGAGATCGAGTGACGACTTGATTTATATTTTTTTGAATAAGAGCTAAACGTTTAGCTCTTATTCATATACAATAAACGAAATGTTTTGCTGACCATATGTCAAATTAGACCACATATTAAAGGAGAAGAACCATGGGAAATGATTTAAGAACTAACTTTAAAATTGCAGACAACAGCATTAATCCAGCAGATGTACCAAAAAGAAAACTAAGAACTGGTGATGAGATTCCAGCAGTTGGACTTGGCACTTTTGGATCAGACAGATTTACTAAAGAAGAAATCACAGATGCAGTACTTGGAGCAATCGCAACAGGGTACAGACATATTGATTGTGCTTCAGTTTACATGAACGAACCTGAAATTGGTGAAGCACTTGAAATTGCAATCAATGGTGGTGTAGCAAGAGAAGATTTGTGGGTAACATCAAAAGTATGGAATGATATGCATGGCAAAGGAGATGTCCTTGTATCATGTGCCACATCACTTAGAGACCTTAAATTAGACTACTTAGACCTATATTTAGTACACTGGCCATTCCCTAATTATCATGCACCAGGTTGTGATGGAGATTCAAGAAATCCTGATTCAAAGCCGTTTAATGTGGATGAATTTATGAAAACTTGGAAGCAAATGGAACAACTTGTTGATATGGGCTTAGTTAAAAATATCGGAACTTCAAATATGACAATCCCTAAGTTTAAGGCTGTTTGGGACTTGATGAGAATTAAACCAGCTATAAATGAGATGGAGCTTCATCCTCACTTCCAACAACAAGAACTTTATGATTTCTGTATTGAAAACGGCATTCAGCCTATCGGCTTCTGTCCAATTGGATCACCAACGAGACCAGACCGTGACAAAACAGAGAATGATACAGTTGACATAGAAGATCCAGTAATTCTTGCAGCGGCTAAGAGACTTGGCGTTCATCCAGCAGTTATCTGTGTTAAATGGGCAGCTCAAAGAGGTCAAATTCCAATTCCTTTCTCAGTAAGAGAGAACGAATATATGGGTAACCTTAACGCATCTATCGTTGATCCTCTAACAGATGAAGAGATGGAAGCCATTAGTAAAATCAACAAAGACTGTCGTTTGATCAAAGGTCAAGTATTCCTTTGGGAAGGTGCTAATGATTGGAATGATCTTTGGGACATTGATGGGACAGTAACGAAATAAAAAACATTGATAAAAAAACATTAACAGGATACAAGCGGATAAATGAATGATAAGTACGGATGGGGTGATTTATATGATTCTTTCCGTGTAATCCGCGTTCTCCGCGTTATAGAATTTAAGGAGTTTTTATGAAAGCAGCAGTACTACACGGTCAAAAAGACTTAAAAGTAGAAGAAATTGATCAACCAGTTATAGACGCTGGTGAAGTTTTAATAAGAGTTAAAGCAACAGGTATTTGTGGATCAGATATACCAAGAGTTCTTGGAACTGCCGCTCATTATTTTCCTAATGTACTAGGTCACGAGTTTGCAGGAGAAGTTGCTGAAGTTGGTGCCAATGTGACCCACGTGAAAGTTGGAGATAAGGTAACAGCAGCACCCCTTAAGCCATGTCATCAATGTGAAGATTGTTTAAGTGGTAACCATGCCCTATGTAAAAACTATAGTTTTATTGGGTCAAGAGAGTTTGGTTCATGGGCAGAGTATATGAAAGCACCAGCCATTAATGTTGTGAAGATTCCTGATAATGTTGATTTTGTTGGAGGGGCTTTTATTGAGCCTATCACAGTAGCATTACATGGACTTTACCTAATGGACTTCAAACCAATGTCAACAGTTGCTATTACTGGAATGGGAACTATCGGTCTATTAACACTCCAATGTGCCAAGATTATGGGTGCTAAAGAAATTACAGTATTTGATATTGACGATAGCAGACTTGAAGTTGCCAAGAAGTTAGGGGCAACACATACAATTAATACCATTAAAGATGATGTTCAAGCAAGAGTTAAAGAAATTTCTGAGGGTAAAGGTTTTGAGATGGTTCTTGAGACAGCTGGTGTGCCAGTGACAGAAATGTTATGTCTTGAGATTGCTGGTAACAAAGGTGCTGTAATGTTTATTGGAACACCACATGTTGCTTTTACAATTGAACCTAAGCAGTTTGAATATATTAACCGTAAAGAGTTAATGGTTCGTGGTTCATGGATGTCTTACTCAGCACCATATCCTGGTAAAGAGTGGACGATGGCAGCCCATTACTTAGGTACTGGACAGATTGTTGTTGATGAACTAATCGACCGTCAGATTCCACTGGAAGAGATGTGGTTAGCTTTTGAAGCAATAGATAATCGTGAGGTAGCTGGCAAGGTAATCGTGACATTATAAACAGATAATAAAGTCAAAAGATAAGCATTAACCACGGAAAACACGGAAGACACTGAAGTGAGTAATAGATTCAACTCTAAATGTGTGCCTATCATATGAGCTATAGTGAGGCGTAATAAATTATGAAGTTATCTTTTTATTCCGTGATTTCCGCGTTTTCCGTGGTAGATATTTATTTCTTGTACTTAAAAGACAGGAGGTACCACATGGCACTCGTTAGTTCATTAGAACTCATACAAAAAGCAAGAGAACACAAAAAGGCAATACCTGCCTTTAACATACACAACCTTGAGACAATACAAGCCGTTGTTGAAGGTGCTACAGAAATGAATTCACCAGTGATGATTGCTACAACGCCAGGGACTCTTAGGCATGCAGGTATTGAGAATGTCGCTGCAATTGTTAAAGCTTTGTCACTCAAAACCCATATACCAATTGCCCTTCATATGGATCATTGCCCATCATTTGACACCATCGTTGCTTGTATTCAGAATGGCTACACATCAGTGATGATTGATGGCGCTCACCATGACTATGCTGAGAACGTTGAGTTAGTCAGAAGTGTTGTTAAGATGGCACATGCAATTGGCGTACAAGTTGAAGGTGAAATAGGCAAAATCGGTGGTGTTGAAGATGATATGTTTGTCAATGAACAAGATGCTGCATTTACGGTTCCTTCAGAGGCAAAGCAATTCGTCGAAGACACTGGTATTGATACTTTAGCAGTTGCCATTGGAACAGCACATGGTATGTATAAAGGTGAGCCTAAACTTGACTATGATCGAATTGAAGAAATCGCAGGTCTTGTTGATGTCCCTCTAGTTTTACATGGTGCTTCAGGTGTACCTGACGAATCTGTAAAAAAAGCAATAAGCTTGGGAATGGCTAAAGTTAACATTGCTACAGAGCTTAAAAACCCAATGGTAGCAGCAATAAGAAAATCACTTGAAAATCCGGATGAGAATGATCCACGTAATTACATGGGTGCGGCAAGAGCGGCAGTCAAAGAAGTGGTAATAAGAAAAATTAAACTATGTGGAACTGAAGGATTTGCCAAAGAATTTAGGTAGTCAGATAGCTAAACAGTTAGATAGTTAGACAGTCGGATAGTAAGCGAGTTAGATAGTAAGAAAGTTAGATAGTAAGAAAGTTAGATAGTCGGATAGGCAGAATGACAGACAAAGTTAAGAAAATGATTCAACAATAAGGAGAAGAACAATGTTAAAAAATATTCCTAGTATTTTATCACCAGAACTCCTAAAGATTTTGATGGAGATGGGACACGGCGATGAACTTGTTATTGCAGATGGTAACTTTCCATCAGCTAATTATGGACAACGATTAGTTCGTTTAGATGGTCACGGTGTACCTGAAGTTTTAGAAGCTATTTTAGAATTATTCCCTCTTGATATTTATGTAGATGCACCTGTTGCCCTAATGGAAGTGGTTAAAGGAGATACCTTTGTTCCAACTATTTGGGATGTATATAAAGGCATCATTGAAGATAAAGAAGGCGAAAAGCAGATTGAGAACGTTGAACGTTTTAAGTTCTACGATCGTGCAAAAGAAGCTTACGCTGTAGTAGCAACAGGAGAAACGTCACTTTATGCAAATATTATTATTAAAAAAGGTGTTGTGGTCTAATGACAGATTTATTATTAGCAATTGATCAAGGTACATCAGGTTGTAAATTAACCATCTTTGATGTAGATGGTCAAGTGATTGCAGATAAAACTAAAACATATCCATCTTACTACCCTGAAGACGGTTTTGTAGAACAAGACTGTGATGAATGGTGGCGAGTTAGTGTTGAAGGTATCAAAGAAATGTTGGTTGAGAAGAACATCAATCCTAAAGCCATTAAAGGTATTGGCGTTGATGGTATCTCCTGGGCTTGTATTCCTATCGATAAAGATGGGCAAGTCTTATACCCAACAATGATTTGGTTAGATAGAAGAGCAAAAGAAGAAGCAGAATGGATGAAAGACCAAATAGGTGAAGAAGCGTTAATTAACTTAAGTGGTAATCCTGTTGATGCTGCCTATATAACACCAAAGATGTTGTGGCTTAAGAATCATCAGCCAGAAGTTTTTGCTAAAACATGGAAGTTTCTTCAGTCCAATGCCTTCATCGTATATAGATTAACAGGCAAAATATCCCAAGATTACTCACAAGGTTACGGCTTCCATTTCTTTGATATGAAGAAGGGAACTTATGATGCTGAGATGGCTAGCAGACTTGGTTTAAGTCTTGATCTTGTTGCACCATTATTCAATTGTCATGAAGTTGTAGGTGGTGTCACTGCTGAGGTAGCAGAACTGACAGGTTTGGTTGAAGGAACGCCAGTTGTTGCTGGTGGGCTGGATGCAGCATGTTGTACCCTAGGTGCTGGTGTCACTCAAGTAGGTCAAACTCAAGAGCAAGGTGGTCAAGCAGGAGGTATGTCAATCTGTTTGGACGAGGCATTAATTCATCCAAAACTTATTCTTGGTTATCATGTCATACCTAACAAATGGTTGTTACAAGGTGGTACAACTGGTGGTGGTGGAACCCTAAACTGGTTCAACCGTGAACTTGGCTATTTTGAAAAAGAAGAAGCCTTTAAGGAGCAATCAAATCCATTTGTGATTATGTCTCGTGAAGCTAGTGAGATTCCAGCTGGAAGTGAAGGTGTAACTTTCTTACCTTATATGAAGGGTGAACGATCACCTTTATGGAGTGCCAACGCAAAAGGTATGTATTATGGTTTATCTTTTGATAAAACCAGAGCCCATATGATTCGTTCTACTATGGAAGGTGTTGCTTATTCACTTAACCATAATTTGAAGACAGCTGCTGAAGTAGGCGCGACAGTTGACAAACTTTCCAGTGTTGGTGGTAGTGCCAATAGTGAGGTCTGGACACAATTAAAATCAGATATAACTGGACGTCCAATTGAAGTCCCTTATTCTGATCATGCAACAACTTTAGGATCAGCTTTACTTGCTGGTGTTGGTGTTGGTTTGTACAAAGACTTTGATGAAGCTGTATCAAAAACAGTAAGAATTCAGAAAGAATACACACCAAATCCAGATAATAAAGAAATTTATGAACTTGGCTATAAACAATATATTAAATTAAGCAACCTTATGGTTGAACACTTATTCGAAGATTAGAAAGTAGGTACAGTATGAACAGAATTCACCCAATGAAAGAAATTGTGAGACTACAAAAGAGGGGCATACCAGTAGGCATCACATCCATCTGTAGTGCAAACAAAATGGTGCTAGAAGCTGTAATGAAAAGAGCACTTACGCTTAACAATGATGTACTCATCGAAGCTACAGCCAACCAAGTAAATCAATTTGGTGGTTATACAGGTATGAAACCAGCTGATTTTGTAGAATTCGTTTATGAGATTGCTGATAAGATGAGCTTTCCAAAGAATAAATTAATCTTAGCTGGAGATCACCTTGGTCCTCTTACATGGGCAGACCTAGATGAAGAGGTGGCTATGGCTAACGCTGAGCAATTGGTTTATGATTTTGTTAAAGCTGGATTTACAAAAATTCATTTAGACACAAGCATGAAATTAGGATCAGATCCAGTTGAAGGTATGTTACAAACAGAAGTGATTGCTGACCGTGGCGCAAGATTGGCAGTGAAATGTAAACAGGGTTATGCAGAGTTTCTTGAAGAGAATCCTGATGCTATGCCTCCTGTTTATGTTATAGGTAGTGAAGTGCCAATTCCTGGTGGAGCACAAGAAGAGGAAGAAGAGGCATTACAAGTAACTAAAGTAGCTGATTTTAAGGAAACAGTCTCAGTTTTCCAAGATGCTTTTGAAAAATATGAATTGTTAGATTTATGGGAAGATGTAATAGCCGTTGTTGTACAGCCAGGTGTTGAATTTGGTGATGACTCAATTGATGAATATGACCGTGAAGCTGCTGCAGATTTAATGAAGGCGATTGATGTTTACCCAACTTTGGTCTTTGAAGGTCATTCAACTGATTATCAAACACCACAGAAGCTTAGAGAATTAGTTGAAGATGGTGTGGCAATCTTAAAAGTCGGACCAGCGGTTACTTTTGCTCTTCGAGAAGGACTTTTTGCTCTTGCTAGAATTGAAGATGAGTTAACTGTAGGTGAGGAAGAGATTCGATCCAACCTCATTAAGGTGATAGATGATGTGATGCTTGAGAACCCTAAGAACTGGCAGAAACATTATCACGGTACGGAGAAAGAGTTGAAGTTAGCTCGTAAGTACAGTTTCTCTGATCGTGTTAGATACTACATAGGTGGTGATAAGGTACAAGCAGCGATTGATAAAATGTTTGAGAACTTGGGGACACACCCTATATCATACTCACTTTTAAGCCAGTATACACCAGTTCAGTATCACAAAATCAGAAAAGGTACACTTGAAAACAACCCATATGACATAGCTCTAGATGCAGTCATCAATGTTGTAGATGAGTACAATTACGCTGTATTCCCTGATACTTTAGTAGGGATCAAACACCATTTAGCATAATATTTTAGACATATAGAGTTTTTTCATTAAAGAGGTTGGAGATCGGTTCAACCTCTTTAGCTTTCTAAGTTCTCAAGTATATTAAGATGTATTGTAGGTGAAGGAGAAAACAATGTATAAACTTTTAATTGTAGATGATGAAGCCATAATCCGAGAGGGTATCATCAATAATGTAGATTTTAAAGCCATTGGTTTACAACTTGTGGGGAGTTGTGAGAATGGTGTGGATGCACTAGAAGTTGTGAAAGAAAGCCAACCAGATATAGTTATGACAGACATCAATATGCCATTTATGGACGGTATGACATTGGCAGAAAACATCTTGGACTTGTATCCATTAACTAAGATAGTATTCCTAACAGGTTACGATAAATTTGAGTATGCCCATCACGCATTAAAGCTTAAAGTATCTGACTACTTGGTGAAGCCAGTACTCCCTAAGGAGCTTAAAGAAGTTTTTCAAAAGGTCATTCATAGCATTGAAGTAGATCAGGCTGAAGAAGAAGTCCTTGGGAAATTAAGGAGTCAGTTGAAGGACACAGTGCCTGTCATGAGAGAGCGTTTTTTGAATCGGCTCATTAAGTGGCCAATCGAGCAACGTGAGATTGACGCTAAGTTTAAAAGCTTTGATATGAGAATTGAAGGTAGATTCTTCCAACTTTTATGTTTAACCATTCAAAATACTCAGTGCTGTGAATTTGAGTTTAACCAACTAGATAAAGAACTGACTAATATGTTTATTGTTTCCAATAATATACTTGAAGGGATCAACGATAGTTTTATCTTTAGGTCTTATAACGATGAGGTGATTATACTGGTTGCAAGTGACACAGATAATGACTTACTTGACTTAACTACCCTAATATCTGAAAAGTTAGAAGAGGCATCAGACAGATATTACAACATTAATTTATCAATAGGAATTGGTAAGGTCTGTAGGTCTATTGGTCATATACATAAGTCTTATGAATCGGCCTTGTCTTCCTTAGATTATCGATTCTTCAAGTCAACCAAACAAGTGGTTTCTTATTATGATATTCATGAAAAAACGGGTATGAAGCCTTTGTCTTTAACAGCTTATGGCAATCAGCTATATAAGGCTTTGAAGAATGGAACCAAGGAATCCATCGATTGTATTCTTACAGATGTTTTTAAGGAGTTAGAAGAGGCCACACTACCAATAGATAACATCTATATCCATGTCCAACATATTTTGACCTCCATCATGTTGTCTCTTGAAGAACAAGGCATTAGCAATCATGAAATCTTTGGTTCTTCAAGGAACCCAAGCGTCACCTTATACGAGTATGAAACTTTAACGGATATTAAAGAGTGGATGTTCCATATTATAGAACTAATTATTGCACGTGTTATAAAGGACCGTTCAGATTATCAATTGTCACAGGCTAAGAAAACGATACGTTATGTTGAAGATCATTTTAACGAACATGATATGTCACTTAAGAAAGTATGTAAGGCCCTGTCTATGAGTGTCAGTTATTTCAGCTTGTTATTTAAAGAAGAGACTGGCACAACATTTGTAGATTACTTGACCAACCTGAGAATGGAAAGAGCTAAAGAGTTACTTAGAAATACAAACAAGAAGACATATGAAGTAGCAGACCAGGTGGGTTATAAAGATTCTCACTATTTTAGCTTAGTTTTTAAGAAACAAGTAGGTATGACTGCAACGGCATTTCGCGACACTATGAGGTAATGGAATGAGTAAATATAAATGGTATCAAAGATTTGAGAGTATACAATCAAGTATGACCTTTTCATTTGTTGTTTTAATAGCAGGTGTATTAGGTTTGTCCTCATTACTTTCATTTTACTTTGTTCAACAATCCAACCGTGAAAGTGCTGTCTTTTATACCAAAGAGATTATCTCACAGATGAGTCATAACATTGAGTATTACACGAGGGAAATGGAATCTGTTACAAGATCCATTACTACCAATTATGACACCCTAAGGTACTTTAATGATGATGAACATATGACAGAGTTGCAACGTGAATTGATTAGAGACCGTGTGGTGAATCAGCTCTCCAGTCTTTTGGACTCAAGAAAAGATATTACTTCTGCTGCTCTCTTTGGTAGCAATGGTCAAGTCATAAGTTACAATGACAAACCTATCAGATCTTATACAGATTTCACTAGAAGTGATTGGTATAAGGGGGCAAGTGAGAATGGTGGACGACCTTATATCACTGGCTCCTATGTACAGAATATTTATGAAGATCAGTACCCATGGGTTGTATCAATGAGTAGCATGATGTACGACTCATTCAGCAAATCATCCATAGGTATTATGGTGCTTGATATGAACTATGCAACGATTAACGAAATCTGTAGTGGTGTTTCTCTTGGAGACCAAGGTTATGTCTATATTTTGGACAGAGATGGGGCCGTTGTCTGGCATCCAAAGCAGCAGTTGGTTCATTCCAACCTTTATAAGGAGTTATTAACAGAGATTATTGGCCGTGAAGATGGTATTTATGAAGAAGAGGTTAATGGTGCGGATAAAGTTTACATTGTTGAAACATCGGATTCTACAGGTTGGCGTATTGTGGCCGTAATGGATGGTAAAGAAATGGTCCAGAATTTAGACCAACTCAGTGCATTGTTTATTCTAATTGCTGTAATCAGTATTCTGACCTCCTTTTTTATTGCTAGAACCATATCTGCAACACTCTCAAGACCTATTAGAAGACTTAAGAAATCAATGCTTGAAGTCCAAAAAGGGAATCTTGATGAAGAAGTACGTATAGATAATAGGAATGAAATTGGGGACTTAAGTCATACATTTAACGCTATGACTAACGAGATAAAAGAGTTACTTGATGCTAACTTTAAGGCCCAGAGATTAAAACGAAAAAGTGAATTTAAAGCCTTGCAGGCTCAGATTAACCCTCATTTCTTATATAACACATTAGATTCGATTATTTGGATGTCTCTAGCCAACAAGAAAGATGAAGTGGTTGAGATGACATCAGCCTTAGCGAAACTATTTAGATTAAGTATCAATAAGGGGGACGAACTTATCACCATTCAAGGTGAAGTGGATCACGTGACCAATTACCTTAAGATTCAGAAGTACAGATATGAGTCAAAATTAAGCTATGACATACATTTGGAACCAAGTGTGAAAAATTACTGGACCCAGAAGCTTATTCTACAACCCTTAGTAGAAAATGCTATATATCATGGCATTAAGTTGAAGGCTGAAGGTGGACATATTAATGTAATGATTTTTGAAGATGAAGATACCTTAGTTATGCGTGTGAGTGATAATGGTATAGGTATGGATGAGCAAAGACTAGGGGATGTACGTGCACTTAACACAAGTAGTAAAAGTGGTGTGGGTACTAAAAATGTTATTGAACGACTGAAGCTTGTTTATGGTGACAAAGTTGATATTGAATTTGAAAGTAAGCTTGAAGTGGGGACATCTGTAACGATTCGAATTCCCACAGAACTGATGGAGGTGGATTCGGATGAAACGCACAAAAATTATTAGCTTGATTGTTGCATTACTTGCGGTTGTGGTCCTTTCCACTTTTGCCGTTAGGAGCTTCTTTAAAGTGGACCCACCTAAAACTGTGACAGTCATCCTTAAGTCGGAGAAGGTTTCAGAATTCTGGAGTGAAGTCATCTCAGGCATTGAACGATTTGGTGCTGAGGAAAATATAGAGTATGACTTTGTAAGTTCTATAGATGAGAATGATGTGAATGGTCAGATTGAAATCATCCAGGAAGTCATTAGCAGAAAGCCAGATGGCATCATACTAGCCGCTTCTGATTACTATAAGTTAGCAGATATGACAGCCAAAATTTTAGATGCTGATATTGAACTTGTCCTAATAGATTCAGGTGTTAGAGGTAATGACTTTGATAGTATTGTAGCAACAGATAACTATAAGGCAGGTTATGATGGTGCGCTTCAGTTGATGCGGTATTTAGAAGCACCCAAACATATCGTGTTAGTGAATCACGTCCAAAGTAGCTTAACGGCCATAGAACGAGAGCAAGGTGCTAGAGATGCGCTGATAGAAGAGTATGGTGATATAACGGTTGAAATATTTTATTGTAATGATGATCCAGCAGCTGCTTATGACTATATAGAAAGGCTTCATAGATATGGTGTTGAAATTGACGGCATTATAGGCTTAAATGAAAGGTCAACCGTTGGTGCAGCACGTTTCTTAGATGAGCATGAGGAAGCATCCCATATTCCTATCGTTGGTTTTGACAGTTCGGTAGAAGAAATTCAATTGTTAGAAAAGGAAGTTGTGAAGGCTTTAGTGATTCAACAACCTTTTAGTATGGGTTACACAGCCATGAAGACTTTGTCTGAGGTTATTGAACATTCCAAGGTAGCTAAGAACATTGATACTGGTGCATTGATCATTACAAAAGATAATATGTATGATCAAGAGAACCAGGTGATACTTTTTCCCTTCAATCGAGAATAATTACCGATAAAGAATAATTTATACCATAATTAGAAGATTGTCACCCACCGGCAGGTTGGAGAATCTTACGGTGGATATTTTAAGCAAATTATTACACCATGTCTAGAGGATATTCCATTTAGTATTGGTTAGGTCCAAGCTATACTGTAGAAGAGTTAACAAACTAAAGGAGGAAGTTATAATGAAACGTATTTTAAGTGTATTATTGGTATTAGTTATGGGGCTGTCTTTATTTGCAGGGTGTGCAAAAGAAGAACCAGCAAAGACAGAAACTAAAGTAGACGCAACTGAAGAAAAAGCAGAAGTTGAAGAAGAGAAATTAGTTATTGGTTATGCAACCAAGTCATCTACTTCACCATTCTGGATTACTTGTAACGAAGGTGCAAAGCAAGCAGCCGCTGATTACGGTGTAGAATTAATCATGCTTGGGCCACCAAAAGAGAATGATGTTGTTGGTCAATTAGCAGTACTTGAAGATATGATGAACAGAGAAGTAGACGGTCTTGTAATCGCACCTTGTGATTCAGTTGGTGTTGGTCCAGCCGTAGAAAGAGCTGGTAAAGCAGGAACACCTGTTATCGCTCTTGGTGACCCAATTGATGGTCCAGATGTAACAAGTTTTGTATCTACTGACAACTATGCAGCATCCTCACTTGCAGCACACTGGATGGCTGAACAACTTGGCGGTAAAGGAAATATCGTATTACTTAACGGTATGATCGCACAAGGTGGTGGAAAGCAAAGATATGAAGGTTTCAGAGATACAGTTGAGAAAGAATACCCAGAAATGAACATCGTTGTAGCTAAAGACTGTGGTTGGAATGATGAAGAAGCTCTTAAAGCAATGGAAGATGCAGTAGCAGCATTTGACCAAATCGACGGCGTATTTGTTGGTTGGGACGGGGCAGCACTTGCAGCTCATACAGTATTAACAGAAGCAGGAAGAATTGATGAAACAGTCATCTGTGGATTTGACTGTTACCCACAATCTCTTAAGTACATGAAAGAAGGTACTTTTGAAGGAAATATCGCTCAATCTCCATTCAAAATGGGATACATGGGCATCGAAGCAGCTATCTTAGCAGCTCGTGGCGAAGAAGTAGCAAAAATGGTTGATACAGGTGTCTTACTTGTAACACCAGAGAACGTAGATCAATACATCGCTGATAACGACGTTGTATTACCTGAATAGTAATAAGTAGCACAATAGGGTTAGGTGGTAAGCTGCCTAACCCTTTTTTAAAAAGTTAAAGGCGGTGACTGTAGTGAGTGAGCGAATGATAGACAAAAACTATGACCCAAAATCACATATTGGTGAAGTTGTATTAGAAATGGAAAATATCACAAAGAATTTTCCAGGGGTTTTAGCATTAGATAAAGTAAACTTTAACCTTAGAGCAGGTGAGGTACATGTATTACTTGGTGAAAATGGTGCAGGGAAATCCACCTTAATTAAAACCATGACTGGTGCTCATATGCCAGATGAAGGTAGTATTAAAGTGAATGGTAAAGAGGTACATATTACAGGACCTACACATGCACAAGAGTTAGGAATTAGTGCAGTATATCAAGAATTTAACTTGATCCCAGATTTGAACGTAGGCGAAAATGTGTTTCTTGGTAAAGAACCAATGAAGGGCAAATTATTTAAAAGAGTAGATCGTAAGGTTGTTGCTGCAAAAACGAAAGAAGCACTTGATAAAGTTGGTGCAGATTTTGATATAAGATTAAAAACATCTAGTTTAGGTGTTGCTTCTCAGCAAATGATTGAAATAGCCAAATCTCTAAACGCTAATTCAAACATATTGATTTTGGATGAACCATCAGCTGTATTAACGGAGAAGGAGATCACAAAGCTATTCGAAGTGATTCACAAGTTAACAGCAGCAGGTGTTGGTATTGTATATATTTCTCATAGACTTGAAGAACTTAATGAAATAGCTGACCGTGTTACAGTGATGAGAGATGGTCAGTATATTAAGACCCTTGAAGTTGAAAGAGGCAAAGTAGACAAAGACGAACTTATAAGGTTGATGGTTGGAAGAGAGTTGACTGACCTTTTCCCTAAGGAAGCAGTTCCGATAGGTGATGAGCTACTTAGAGTAGAAAACCTTACAAGAGATGGTGTTATTACAGATATTAATTTCTCATTGAATAAAGGAGAAATTCTCGGTATAGGTGGTCTTGTAGGAGCAGGTAGAACAGAAACGGCAAAAGTAATTTTTGGTGCTGATAAATTGGATAGTGGTAAGATTTATGTCGAAGAAAAGCCCGTGAAGATTAAGAGCCCTAAAGACGCAATAGCCTTAGGTATAGGCTTGGCACCGGAAGACAGGAAAATTGAAGGCTTAATTCAGATTCTTGAAATCGACACCAATATTAATATGGCTAGTATGGATAAGATTAGTGTTGGTCAACACATAAGCCAAAAACGAAAAGAAGAAGTTAGTAGTGTTTTATCAGACAAACTAAACATTATTACACCATCGTTAAAGCAGCTTGTGAATAAGTTAAGTGGTGGGAATCAACAGAAAGTTGTTTTAGCAAAATGGCTAGCAACACAGGCAAAAATCATCATTTTAGATGAGCCAACTAGGGGAATAGATGTTGGTGCTAAAGTTGAAGTATATAAATTAATGAATGAATTGGTGAAAGAAGGCGCAGGTATCATTATGATTTCCTCTGAATTACCAGAATTGTTAGCTATGAGTGACCGTATTTTGGTTATGCATGGTGGTACAATCACAGGTGAATTATCATCAGAAGAAGCAACTCAAGAAAAAGTATTAACACTTGCCGCTGGAACCGTATAATAGGAGGAAATAGAAATGGAAGCAGTGATCAAAAACATAAAGTCAAATGAAAGACTTAAACGTATTATTCATTTGTACGGTACAGAATTAAGTACATTACTAGCATTGTTTATACTTTGCTTGGTATTAAGTAATTTATCAGATTCATTCTTAAAAGTAGGTAACCTGTTAACCGTATTACTACAATCATCAATTAATAGTGTTATAGCAGTTGGTATGACTTTTATTATTATCTCAGGTGGTATTGACTTATCAGTTGGAGCAATTGTTGCCTTATCAACTGCAGTAATGGGTGAATTGGTTGTTAATAGAGGTGTGAATCCTTGGGTTGGACTTGTAATAGCCCTTGTCATTGGTTTAGTAGTAGGTATGATTCAAGGTTCGATTATTGCTTATATTAAGATACCGCCATTTATTGTTACCCTTGGTGGTATGACCATATGGCGTGGTGTAGCCCTTGAATTTGTAAAAGGTCAGAACTTATATGGGTTACCTGATCAATTAACATGGCTTGGAAGTAGCACCGTTGGAATTGTCCCGACAGCCGTCATCGGGGCAATCATAATTTATACCATAGCCTGGTATATACTGAAGCGGACCAAGATTGGCCTCTACACTTATGCTGTTGGTGGTAATGAAGATGCCACACGACTGTCTGGTATTAATATTAAGAAGACCAAAATATTCATCTATTCATTTGCAGGTTTCTTATGTGGTATTGCAGGGATTATGATTGCAGGTAGAATGAATGGAACGTCAGCCATTGTAGGCCAAGGATATGAGCTTGATGCTATCGCGGCAGTAGCTATTGGTGGTACAGCCTTGTCTGGTGGAAAAGGTAATATCTGGGGTACGTTAATTGGTGCAGTGGTTATGGGTGTTATCCGTAATGGTCTAAACTTACTTAGTGTTTCACCATACTTCCAAATGATTATCATCGGTGTTGTTATTGTTACAGCAGTATCTGTGGATGCCCTTAGAAGTAATAAATCATAGATCAAACTTTCTTAGATATAGTTTTTTCATTTCACAAGAAAGTTCTATGATTTTAGCATATGAATTTGAAGCATATTCATTTGCATTTATGATACTTTCTCATGAAACGACCGAAAATGAGTTAAGCTCATAGAGATGCATAGCATCTTTCTTGTAAAATAGTATCCCCCCCATGAAAAAGCAGCCGTTTTTGGCTGCTTTTTCCTATTATACTACACGAAAGCCTGTTAAAGTGATAAACTAGTAATGAGAGGTAAGGAGGACTTTATGAACAAGATTTCATACAAGATTTTTCTAGTCTTTATTCTAATGTTAGGGATGCTAATTGCATCTTCTATTTCAGGTACGGTTGCTACCAATACCCAAGCCCAACACATACTACTAACAGAGGTATTAGGTCAAAAACAGATCTTAGTTGAACGGGTAACATCTTACACAAAACATTTCACAGAACTAAAAATGATTGAATCAACAGCTTTGGCAGAGCGGGGGGATGAGATAGAAATTCTCCAAGCCCAAGTTGAAGAAGTTGAGACTATGATTAGAGAGCTTGCACAGATGCGTTATCCTCTTGAGGATGGTACCATATATGAGTTATCTTTTAGCGCAGAATTTGAGGAAGCATTTGTTGAATCCTTAAATAACAATTTGGAAACTTGGCAAATGATCAGCAAAAACATGAATATGATTACTGATGCAGATATGGTAAATCATGATGAACTAGAAGCCTTTTATTATAAGGTAATAGATGTGAATGACTTAATGATTGACCAGTCTATGGAAGTGGTTGTGATTTGCAGAGAAGCAGCAGATAGTCAAAAAGCTATGAGTGATATCATTCAAATTAGCTCTCTTGGTATTGGCCTGCTCATATTCTTATTCTTGATTTACTACATAACAAGCAACTTCTATCAACCTCTAAAACACATTAAAGAGACCTTAATTAATCTAAGCAAGGGTAACCTTAAGAAACGCTTTAAAAGGACCAATAAAGACGAGTTTAAAGAGGTCTATGATGGCTTCAATATGTTTTTAAACTCCTTAAACCATATATTTGAGATTGAAAACAACATCATCAAAGAAGCAGAACTAGAAAAACTCCTTCAGCTTATGTCTAGAGATATGAAGGAGTTCATTGGATTCTCAACCATAGGTTTGGTCTATAGCAAATATGATGGCAAAGTCATTCATCTTAGGTTTAACGACCCTAATCTTATCAGAGAACAGTTTGTGGATAATATTGAAACTTATGATGAGATTAGTACAGTGAATGGTAATCTAGTTATACCAATTAAATTGAACCAAGTAAATCTTGGGTATTACTATTTTGAATCTTATGAAGCGATCATGGATGACAGTAATGTTGTAGAGCTGGTGAGAGATAAGCTAACAATGGCTTTCTATAAAAACATTCTTGTAAAGGATTTACTTAATATTATTACTGAAGCCTTGGCAGATACAACGGAAGCGAGAGACCCGGAAACTGGTGACCACCTGATCCGTATGTCTAATTATTCCCAATTAGTAGCTATATCTTTGCAAAATACTGAGAAATACAGAGATGTCATTGATAATAATTTCATAGAAAACATACTGATTACAGCACCCATGCATGACATTGGAAAAATAGGTATACCGGATGATATTCTACTAAAACCAGGCCGCCTAACGGATGAAGAGTTTGATGTGATGAAAACCCACGCAGCTCATGGTGGAAAGATTTTGACCACTTTAGACCAGAAGTTTAGGTATTATGGCATTAATTATTTTAAAATGGCCTCAGATATTGCCTATGGTCATCATGAAAAGTTTGATGGTTCAGGTTATCCTAATCACCTAAAAGGGGATGAGATTAATCTTGAGGCAAGGATTATAGCCATAGCAGATGTCTTCGACGCCCTAACCTCAAAGAGGCCATATAAAGAAGCTTTCAGTTTAGAGAAAAGTTACGCTATTATTAAGGAATCAAAAGGCACACACTTTGACCCGGATATTGTGGATGCATTTTTTGCGGCTCAGCCTGAGATAGAGAAAGTTTACGGCGTATATAAAGACGTATAGGAAAGGGACAAGCATGAAAAACAACAAAGTACTACTAACAACAACTCTCATTGGTATGGTAGTCATACTAACACTGGCAACTATATGGCATTTCATCTATGGTTGGTTCCCAAGTATTCCTATGGCCCTAATTGCCCCTGTTAATGAAAGTCCATGGGAGCATATTAAGATGTTTTTTGCGCCTGCTATTATATGGTATATTATTGAATACATAATTGTTGGGAAACGTTATAAGAATTATATCTTTGCACACGGTATGTCACTTGTGCTTATGCCTATTGTGATGTTTGCAATGTTCTATGGTTATAGAGACCTTTTGAAGATTCCAGAGAGATTATCTTATGATATTGTTGTAACAACTATAGCAATTATACTTGGTTCACTCTTTGCCTATCGATGGACGATTAAACGTAAGCATTATGATAAATATAATAAAGTGACGCCAATCATTGTTCTTGTCTTATTTACAAGCTATGCTATTCTAACTTATTTCCAACCTAAGTGGCCTTTGTTTTATGATCGACACTTTGATGGTTATGGTATTAACACTGAAGGCCATGACCATAGTCATGATGAAGATCATGAGGACGAAGAGCATGAAGAACACGAAGATGAAGAGCACGATGATCATGATGAGGAATAAAGGATTATACTGAAATAAAGATTGATAAACCAACTGAAAATAGGCATGAAAAGGGTGTCTCTAGTTAATAACTTCATGTATTTTTCAAATCATTATTCATGTTTTATTCATCATAATCACTTGCATTTTTAAGGAAAAAAAGGGTTGATTCAGATTAAATCTGAACCAACCCTTTACTTATATTTATATCAGTCTACCAAGAATCTTTTGGCTTCGATCAATGAACTTAGTCATTGCCTCTGCTTCAAGTGGCTTGTGGCTCATAAGAGCTAAGTCATAGATTTGCTCACAGAAGAGTGATACATCAGCTTCTTTTGAAGCATCTTCATGGTTAGTCATGATGAAGTTAACTAAAGCATTCTTCTTATTAAGAAGTAGTGTTTCATCAGTACCCATATCACCAAGACCCATACCCATCATACCGTACATCTTAGTCATATCTTGCATTCTTCTTGATTCTTCAGCAAGAACCATAACTGCTGAGATGTCTTCTGATTTTAAGGACTCAAGTTTAACTTTGATCCCTTCTTTTCCAAGAGCTTTCTCAAATACTTTTTGCAAAGTTTCAGAAGTCTCATCATGCTCTTTTTGCTCGTCTTCAGAAACTGTGTCTTTCATTGAGTCAGATACATCAGCATCAATTCTTGCAAATTTTACTTCAGTTTCTTTGGCTTCTATATGTGAGATAAAAGCTTGGTCAATGGCGTGTTCCATAACAACAGCTTCCATATCGTGATCTTTAAACATTTTAACATATTGAGCCTGTTGAACCTGGTCCGTTACATAGAAGACTTTGTTTTCATGTTTTTCCTTATTACGCTCAAGGTAATCTTCAAGTACAACATAATCATCAGAAGTTGTCTTGTATAACATGATTTTCTTCACTTTATCAAAGAATTTCTCATCTCTAAGTGTACCGAATTTAATGAATGGGCTAATATCATCCCAGAAGCCTTCGTATGCTTCACGTTCTTTCTTGTACATACTCTTAAGTTTGTCAGCAATTTTCTTTGAGATGTAATCAGAAATCTTCTTAACAAAACCATCGTTTTGAAGGAAGGATCTTGATACATTCAGTGGTAAGTCTGGACAATCAATGACACCCTTAAGAAGTAATAGGAATTCAGGAATAACTTCTTTAATATTATCAGCAACAAATACCTGGCTGTTGTATAACTTAATCTGACCTTCCATGTTCTCAAACTCGTTACCAAGTTTAGGGAAGTATAAGATACCTTTTAGGTTAAATGGATAATCCATGTTTAGGTGAATCCAGAATAAAGGTTCTTTAAAGTCCATAAATGTCTTACGGTAGAACTCCTTGTATTCTTCATCTGTACATTCACTTGGCTTCTTGATGTAAAGTGGTGTTGTGTTATTTAGTGGTGTAGGAGAAACGATGTTACCATCTTCGTCCTTCTCAGGCTCTTTGCCAGCTTCTTCAAAGTAAATATCATATGGCATGAATGAACAATACTTCTCAATTGTACTTCTGATTTTCATAGCATTCTTAAATTCTTCTCCATCATCACCTAAGTGAAGAATGATATCTGTACCTCTTGAAGATTTAGTACCCTCTTCTAGCTCAAACTCAGTACCACCATCACAAGTCCAGTGAATTGGTGTTGCACCTTCTTTGTAAGAAAGTGAATGAATTTCAACTTGGTCAGCTACCATAAAGGCAGAGTAGAAACCTAATCCGAAATGTCCGATGATTTGCTCAGCATCTGCCTTGTCTTTGTAGGTGTTAAGAAAATCCTCAGCACCTGAAAAAGCGATCTGGTTAATGTATTTCTTTACTTCTTCATCGGTTAAACCAATACCATTGTCTTTAAATGTGATTGTTTGCTCTGTTTCATCATAAACAACAGTGACATCATAAATCTCACCTTCAGGGATATCAATTTCACCCATTGCGTTAAGTTTACGTACTTTAGTAATAGCATCACTTGCGTTAGAGATTAACTCCCTAATATAAATGTCATGGTCTGAGTACAACCATTTCTTAATAATTGGAAAAATATTTTCACTGTGAATGGACAAGCTGCCCTTTTCTTTGCTCATCTTTGAACCTCCTTATTTGTTGTAGAATCCATATCTCAATGACTATCATAGCCATGTTTTATGCAATTGTCAAGACAAAATTAGCACTCTCATATTGAGAGTGCTAAAACTTATATTTCTATCATTAATAATTCATTTTTTTTGAAGAATTGACCAATCATTTGATCAAAGGCATGTTCTAAACTTTTATCCATAGTAAATTGCTTATAATTGATACCAGTGGTTACCTTAAGACTTTGGCCATCAAAGGTTATGTTCATTAGAAAGCCTTGTACAGGGTACAAATGCACTTCATCAAAATAACGGGATTGAATATCATTGGTTGCTTGGTCGTTAAGGATAAAAGTCATTTTCATGGACGTAGGTGTATGACTTTGTTTAAGTATGGATGAGATAAAGGGTTTAACTGAAGCCCAGTCCACATATTTTTGATTAAGGTAAGTCTCTTTTTCATCAGTGGATAAGTAAGCTTCATTGATTGAACCATCAATTTCAAAATGATGAAGGACATCCATGCTCATCTCATAAATTAATAGATGGTCAAAGGCTGAACTTCTTATTAGCTTTTGCATAAACTGTTTGGTGTCATCTGCTTGCAGTAATTTCATCGTTTTCCTCACATTTCACTCAGTACATTCATTATAAGGCTTTATGTCTACTGAATCAATGTGTTAAACTATATATATTCGAACAAATGTTAAGAAGGTATAGAGATGGATGATTTTAAGGTGTATTTAAGAGAAAATACTAGATATGAAGCCATTGAAGTGTTGGGTTATCCACCATCCATCTATTATGATATGGTACTTACGACCACAGGTGATGTTATTGGCCGACTTGACCTGAGAATTGCAAGCAGTCAGTCTCTTTATTATGAGGGCCATATAAGTTACTATGTTAAACCAATTCATCGAGGTAATAATTATACAATGGAAGCCTTAAAATCTGTACCTAAGATCGCGAGAGAACATCAGTTAGTTGAATTAATCTTTACATGTACGCCAGACAACAATGCATCGGTCAGAATTATTGAGGCATTTGGAGCAGAATATATTGAAACTGTTGACATCCCAAAACATAATGAACGTTACATGATGGGAGAACGTACGACAAACCGTTATAGATTACAGATAGGAGAGGTGAACTATTGAGAAATCATTATTTGGAGAACCCAGAAATCATTGGTGAAGGTAAACTAGAACCCAGAGCATCAATGGTTCAATACAATGACCTTTCATCCTATAAAGAAGGGAATGTATCCGAACAAATTCCTTTAAATGGCTCTTGGAAGTTTAAGCTTAGTATTGGTATTGAAAACAGGCCAAAAGACTTTTATGAAAGAGAGTTTGATGCTTCTACATGGTCGTCAATAGATGTTCCAGGTCTATGGCAATTACAAGATTATCATAAAGAAGATAAACCCTATTACTTGGCCTATAGTTATCCACCTGAAGTTAAGACGAGACGGATTCCTAAGATTGACCAAGAAAAAAATAGTGTTGGTAGCTATTTGAGAAAGTTCTATATAAAGAAACAACATGCTAATAAACAATTTAGGTTACATTTTGGTGCAGTGAAGTCAGCCTTTCATGTTTGGTTAAATGGGTCTTATATTGGTTATAGTCAAGGCTCAATGACACCTGCAGAATTTGATATTACTGATTTTGCACAAGAAGGAATTAATCAGTTGGCTGTAGAAGTTTACCGCTATAGTGATGCTACTTATGTAGAGGACCAGGATATGTGGTTCTTAAGTGGTATTTATAGAGATGTCTATATTGAAGTTGAACCATTAACCATTATTGAAGATATCTATGCAAAAGCATCGTTTAACGAAGACTATTCTGAAGGATTATTGCAGACCAAGGTGAAAGTGACCCAAAGACAGTCGCAAAAACAGCCGATAAAGGTAAAAACCTACTTACAAGATTTAGTGAATGAGACCTTTATAACCTTAACAGAGGGTAGACTTGTTCTTGAAGAAAAGAAAGCAAAAGAAATCATGATTGAATCTAAAGTGTTTGAGCCCAAATTGTGGTCAGCTGAGCAACCCAACTTGTATAAAGTGATTGTCCTAATTACAGATCAATATGATGAGGCCATTCAGGTGAAAACAGTTGAATTCGGTTTCAAAGAAGTGAAAATTGTGGATGGCGTATTCCTGTTTAATGGTAGCCCTCTTCTTATTAAAGGTGTCAATCGACATGAGTTTGATCCTAATCGTGGCTGGGTACCATCAAGGGAATTGTATCTAAAAGACTTTGCCATCATGAAATCATTGAATATAAATGCGATTCGCACAAGCCATTACCCTAATGACCCATTGTTCTATAAATTGTGTAATGAATTGGGTTTTTATGTTATGGACGAGGCAGATGTTGAAAGTCATGGCATTAGGAAAAAGGGCATACCAGGTAAGAAAAAGGAGTGGCTTAAGGCCATCGTTGACCGTGGCGTAAGGATGGTTGTAAGAGATAGAAATCATCCCTGTATTATGATTTGGTCTCTTGGAAATGAAGCAGGCTATGGTCCGAATTTTATCAAAATGAAAAATGCCATGATGGCTTGTGATCATACAAGACCTTATCATTATGAAGGGGACCAAGAACTTTTTGTTAGTGACTTCTTTTCAACCATGTACGGTGAACCAGATTACATGAGGAGAATTGGCGAAGGTGAAGACATGCTTATGACCCTTGGTCAAAAGATAGAAAACCTTTTTATGGCTGAACATCATGAATTTTATTCAGAAGACTATAAAGGTAAGCCGGCCGTGCTCTGTGAGTACGCACACGCTATGAATAACAGCCTTGGCAATTTTGAGGACTATATGATTTTGTTCAAAAAGTACCCAACACTTTGTGGTGGGTTCATCTGGGATTTTGTTGATCAGACCCTTAGAATGACTATTGACGGTGAAGAACAATGGTACTATGGAGGAGACTTTGGGGAGAAAGTAACCAATGGTCAATTTTGTGCCAATGGCATCATAGGCTCAAATAGAGAGTTACATCCAAGTGCTTATGAAGTGAAGAAAGTCTATCAGCCTTTGTCTTTTAGTTTAGAAACAGAGACTGGCTTATTAACAGTTGTAAATGAGCAGCTATTTAGCGATACAAGTAATTATCAACTTAGGTATAGGGTGCTTGAAAATGGTGAGCCAATTAAAGAAGTTATTTTAGATGATTTTAATATTGAAGCACAAGAAAAACATATCTATGATCTGAAATTAGAGCAACTCATGATTGAAGATTCAAGTCTATATCACATTACGACTGAGGTATTAACAGCGGAAGATGTGTGGTGGAGTGAGAAAGGTTATGTCATAGCTTTTGAACAATTTACTATAGAACCTACGGTTGTAGAGACTGTAAAAATACAAGAGTTTAATGGAAAAGTGAATGAAGAAAAGGGTCAGATTAACATAGATATAGAAAGCAGTAAGTTCCAATTTGAACTATCTACGGGTCAACTAAAACAAGTAGTTGTTGATGGTGAAGACCTACTTACCTCACCCTTGAAAGCAAATTTTTGGCGTGTACCAATAGACAATGATTATGGTTTGAGTCACTTTATGCCTTTCCTTAGGAGGTTCATATTAAAGGACTATTTGATTGATTTAGCAGATAAGGCTAGAGTAAAGTCCTATGACCACTACCAGGATGGTAGCAACTATAGAATTGATTTTAAGTTGAAAATACCAAAATTCTCTGATGAATTTACCATTCAGTATACATTAGATGGTAGTGGAGAACTGTCTGTTAATTATTCAGGAAGACCTAAAAAGGAACTTGACCGATTCGGCGCTGTTGTAGAAATGCCTCATAACTATGACAGGGTAAGCTGGTTTGGGAAAGGACCGCATGAAAATTATTGTGATCGTAATAGTGGGGCACCTGTAGGCATATACCACCAAACTATAGATGAAATGGTTCATCCTTATGTGCGTCCACAAGAAAATGGCCAAAGGACAGGCACATATTGGATCAATTTAGTAAGTCAAAAAAATGAAATAAGTGTAGAGGCTATAGACGAGCCTTTAGAATTTAGTGCGTGGCCCTATAGCGCGGTGGATCTTTATAACTCAAGCCATATTCACGAACAGTCTAAATATTTACTAACAACACTACATATTGATGCAAAGCAAAAAGGTGTTGGAGGAGATTATCCAGGTGCACTTAACCTAAAAGAGACTTACAAAATTCACAAGAATGAAAACCACTCTTTAGCATTTAGAATAAAATTTAGTACGAATTCATAGAAAAGTACAAGAGGGTGTCATGTCATACAAATGTAATATAAAATTTCAATGTATTATATAGAAAAGTATAATATGTTAGGAAAAACCGGGACTTTTAAGTCCAATGTCCTATTTATTTCCGGGACGAATGATAGGAGAATAGGAATATGCCAATCTTTATGTGTATGAGAGAGTTAAGAACACATACTTTTGGTGGGGCCTTAAACTTTAAGGAGGTTTAACAATGAGGAGAAGTAAAAGGATATTTGCACTTGTTTTAGTTTTCGTAATGATGTTGTCAGCCACATCCGTTATGGCTCAGGACAACAACAACGGTGAAGGACGATTTAAAGACGTAGATGACAATCACTGGGCAAAGGAATACATTGATTTGATGTCTGACCTTGGGATCATCAACGGTTATGATGGTAGTATCTTTAAACCAAATGATACGGTAAGTAAAGCTGAATTTTCAAAGATGATGGTATTAACCCTTAATCTTGATTTGATCAACCCATCTACCCCCTACTTTGTGGATGTTGACAGGGATGACTGGGAATACAAGTATGTTGAGACGGCCAAGACTTATATGACTTACTGGGCAACAGCGGTTGGGAATCAGTTTAGACCAGATACAGTGGCTGTTCGTGAAGACATGGCAGTAGCTATTGTAAAAGGATTAGGACTTAATCCAGATGCAACAGATATGTCCGTACTTGATACTTATACAGACGCAGGCACAATTAATACTAATATGAGAAAATATGTTGCTACAGCAATCAATGAAGGTATTATGATTGGAAGTAACAATCAATTTGATGCACAAGGCAGTTTGACAAGAGCACAAGCAGCTACATTACTTGCGCGACTACTTGTTGAAGAAAAAGTTGTATTTGATGAAGGTGTGAAAGTTGTTATTGATGATTTTGTTGAATCAAGTAACACGCCTAAGTTAGTAGCTGTTGAGAATACAGGTGAGGTTGTTCTTGAATGGTCTAAAGTTAACGCTGACAGATTCAAATATTATAAAGTATCTATTTCAGAAGACAATGCAACACCTAATTATCCAAACATTGGTGCATTTGTACCAGTTAGCGGTGTGACCAATAACAGATATGTTCTTGAAAATGGTATGGGACATGGCAATATTGTCCTTAAAGGCGGCGAATCCTACTATGTAGCAATTACTGCAGTATTTAATGATTCAGACTATTATACTTCAAATGTAGTAGAAGTCACTATTCCAGGTGACTATGTTGAGCCAAGTGCTGAAGATCGTACACCAGAACTAGCCTTTGATGTAAGATCTGAATATGGTGATGTTGTTCTTGAATGGTCAGAAGTACCAACACAAGGCTTCAAGTACTATAAAGTAGTTGCATCTTATGATGAACCTAATCCAATTTACCCTGGTGATGGTTATTATAAAGCATTAGGTGCAGGCAGCAACCGTTGGGAGTTAACCACTGGTGATACTAACAACAAAGGTTTAACACTGGAAGCTGGTAAAACTTATTATGTAGCAATCACAGCAGTCTTTGGTGATGGCGACCAATACTATTCTTCAAATGTTGTAAGAATTACAATGCCAGCTAAGTATGTTGAGCCAGGCGTTGGAGATAAAACACCTACTTTAACATACACCAAGAAAGATGACAGAGTCAGATTGAACTGGACTCAAGTGCCATCCTCTGGATTTAGTTACTATAAGGTTGTTTTATCACAAAACTTTGAAAAACCATTCTATCCAGATCATGGATATTTAACTTATATTAGCAATGCTAGTACAACAAGTTATGATGTGATGGAAGGTGCAAGTTATAATGATAAGACCTATGGTATTGGTGGCGTTGTAGAGGATGAAGGTTACTATATGACAATTACAGCCGTTTTTAATGATGGTAAGTATACGTCAAATAGTGTGTGGGTGAGTGTTCCAGACAAATAGAGATTAGAGATTGAGGCTGTCCCTTTGGGGCAGCCTTTTTATATGTGCGCTCCTTGTTGTAGAAATTATAGATTCACTGTCATTCGCCGTATGGGGAATCCAGTGTCTTAAAAAAACTCCAACACGGATAAGAGATAGGATAGCACGGATAGAAGATTTGATGGTTTGTAGTAAAAAATATCAGAGCTATTATCTTTCTTTTATCAGAGAATTTATCCGTGTGAAAGTCATTATTTGCGTTTTAGCGTTAATCTTTTGTCTTTATCAATAAAATAATTTTATAGTTCCACTTTATTAGCAAGTAGTGTACAATAGAATAATGTTGTTTGGTTAGAGAGAGCACTTTTTTGAGTGCTCTTTTATTCATATAGTGAGGGAGGTATTTATGACTGATAAGAAGAAGAAAGGCTCAACTGTTCTAAAGTATATGAAGAAGTACTTTTGGCAATATGTCATAGGTTTAGGTGCTTTGATTGCTGTGGATTTTGTACAGCTTAGAATACCGAGGATTACAGGAAATATAATTGATGGACTGCAAAGCGGAAAAATGGATATGCCATTACTATGGAATCAGATTGTGTTATTGCTACTGTTTGGTTTGTTGATAGCCCTTGGAAGATTTACCTGGAGAATGTATATCTTTGGTACTGGACGTAAGGTTGAGATGCACCTAAGACAAGATTTCTTCATTAAACTAGAGAAGTTGTCATTAAGCTTCTTTAATCAACAAAAAACAGGTGATTTAATGGCCTATGCCACCAATGACATAAATGCTATCAGAATGATGGTTGGCCCTGGTGTCCTTATGGCCCTAGATGCCTTGGTCCTGACCATATTTGTCACAGTAAGAATGGTCACTACCATTAGCCTTCGTTTGACCTTAATTAGTATTATTCCGTTACCTATAATTGCAATAGGGTCATTGATCCTTGGTAAATTCATTAGAAGAAGATTTAAAGAGAAACAAGAAGCTTTTGCCCATATTTCAGATTTGGTACAAGAAAATATTTCAGGCATGCGCGTCATCAAAGCTTTTGTCAGAGAATCTTATGAGCAAGTTAAATTTAGTGTAGCCAATAGAAATAACTATAATAAGAACATGAATGTGGTTAAACTTTTTGCAGTTATTCATCCCCTTGTTGGACTTATCAGTGGTCTTTCAATTGCTATAGCACTAGGTGTTGGTGGTAGGATGGCCATGACTGGAGAAATATCTCTGGGAGACTTTGTTGCCTTCATTCAATACATTATGATGCTTATATGGCCAATGATGGCTTTTGGATGGTGCATTAACATCATGTCACAAGGTAGTGCTTCTTTAACAAGATACGAAGAGATTTTATCGACACCAATAGATGTAGAAGACAGTCCAATAACTGAAAAAGTAGAGAATTTAAAAGGGAACATTGAAGTTAAGAACCTAACATTCTCATATAATGAAGAAGACGCTCCAGTACTTAAAGATGTATCCTTTAATATTATGGAAGGTCAGACACTTGGTATCCTAGGTAGAACGGGAAGTGGTAAAACAACCCTAGCCAATATTCTCCTAAGGCTCTTCAACCCACCAAGAGGATCTGTTCAAATTGATGGTTATGATATTTTAGACTTACCAATAAAACAAGTACGTCAAAGCTTTGGTTATGTTCCTCAAGATAATTTTCTTTTTTCAGACACCATAGGCAATAACATTGGTTTTGTTATGGATGAAGTTGATCCTGTGAAGACAGAGGAAATGGCCAAGGCGGCCAGTGTTCATCATAACATTATTGAGTTTAATGATGGTTATGATACTGTTGTAGGAGAAAGAGGTGTGACCTTGTCTGGCGGCCAGAAACAGAGAGTTTCTATTGCTAGAGCACTAATGGTTAAAGCACCATTTCTAATATTTGATGATGCCGTTTCAGCTGTTGATACTAAGACCGAAGAAGCTATTCTTAGAATGTTAAAGGAAGAACGTGGTCAACAAACGACGATTATGATCGCTCATCGAATATCTACACTACAAGGCGCTGACCATATTATTGTCTTAGATGAAGGCCAAGTAGTAGAAGCAGGAAATCATGAAACACTTATGGAACTAGAAGGTCTTTATTACGATATGACAATGAGACAACAACTTGAAAAAGAAATTGGATCAGAAGGGTAGGTGGCGATATGTATAATGAAGAACATGATATGGCTGCCAGTATAGACCGAGATCTCTTAAAAAGATTATTAAGATATGCAAGAAAACACTACTTAGCAATTGGATTTTCACTATTCTTATTACTGATTGTGGTTGGTGTGGAGTTAATTCGTCCGATTATTATCGGTAATGCAATTGATGAAGTGATTGTTAATTATAGTAAGGTCTATAGCCAGTCTGAAGAGGTAACAGAAGATCAATTTGGTGATCGTTACTATGTGGTTGATGAAGAGAATGAATTTTTAGAAGCCTCAAAAGCAACCATTGTCTATAGCGACGAAGGGTATTACTTTGTTGAGGACTTAACTTATGATGAAGCTATAAGTTTGAAATCAGATACATTTATTGAAGTCAGCGATGGTAAGGCAATAGCCATAAAGGGTGATCAACAGTACGTTGCTACAAAGATGACACCTGATCAGATTGATGTTTTTAGAAGTCGAGATTATGGTGAGCTGATAAGGTTAATGACCATATTTATTGTTATATTAGTGGTTGGTTTGCTAGTGGCATACTTTCAGACAATTGTCTTACATTATACTGGTCAGAAGATTATCTATGAGATTAGAGAAGAGGTTTTTAAACACTTACAAGGTCTGTCGGTTGAGTTCTTTAATAAGAATCCTGTAGGTAAATTGGTGACAAGAGTGACCAACGATACAGAGACCTTAAATGAGATGTATACAAGCGTTATTGTTAACTCTGTAAAAAGTGTTTTGTTTTTAATCGGAATATCTGTTATGATGGTGGTCGTTAACTGGCGACTTGCTTTAGCAATATTTGCTGTAATTCCAATAATTCTTTTTGCTACTTATCTATTTAGAAGGTTCTCAAGAAAAGCGTATCGTGATCAGAGGACTAAAATAGCAATGGTCAATACCTTCTTATCAGAACATATATCTGGTATGAAGATGGTACAGATATTTACAAGAGAAAAAGCCAAGTTAAAAGCATTTGATAAGATTAATCATAGTTTACTTAAGGCTAATATGAGACAATTGTTGGTATTTGGTGTTTATAGACCTTCAATGTACTTTATATATGTTCTTGGCCTTGGGATTGCACTCGGTTATGGTGGTTACTTGGTTATTAACACATCAATGACCATTGGAGAGTTGGTTATATTCTTCCAATATGTATCCATGTTTTTTGACCCTATTCAGCAGTTATCAGAACAGTTTAACATACTACAATCCGCTTTTGCCTCAGCTGAAAAAATATTCTCATTATTAGATGAGGATGATATTATTCACAACAAAGACAAGTGTGAAGTCTTAGATCAAGTTAAAGGTAAGATAGAGTTTAAGAATGTTACTTTTGCCTATGTTGAGGGAGAAGATGTTCTGAAGAATATCAGTTTTACAGTTGAACCAGGTGAAACAGTCGCTTTTGTTGGTGCTACTGGGGCTGGTAAGACATCCATATTAAATCTATTATCTAGATACTACGACATACAAGAAGGTGAGATTCTTCTTGATGGAATAAACATCAAAGACTTGGACAAACAAAGTATTCGTCAGCATGTGGGACAGATGTTACAAGATGTTTTCCTGTTCACAGGTGATATTGCAGAGAACATTCGACTAGGTGATGAATCCATAACAGATGAGGCAATGATTAAAGCTTCTAAACACGTTAACGCCCACCCATTTGTTATGAAGCAGACAGACGGGTATAATGAGAGAGTGTACGAAAGAGGAGCAACATTCTCAGCAGGACAAAGACAACTTCTATCATTCGCCAGAACATTGGCTTATGACCCATCAGTATTGGTCTTAGATGAAGCTACAGCCAATATTGATACGGAAACAGAAGTGCTTATACAGGACGCCCTTATTAAGTTGATGGAGGGAAGAACGACCTTAGTGGTAGCACATAGATTATCAACGATACAACACGCTGACAAAATAGTCGTATTACATAAAGGTAAAATTAGAGAAATTGGTAATCATCAAGAATTGCTAAGTAACAAAGGTTTGTACTATAATCTGTACAAACTACAATATCAAGAATAATAGTAAGTTAAAGAAGAAAAGAGGATCTAATGGCATATAATTACAAGTTAGAGATTGGCTATGATGGTGCAAGATACCAAGGATGGCAAAAGAATAAAAATGCAAAAGAGACCATTCAGGCAAAGCTTGAAAAGGCAATTGCAGAAGTAGTTGGGGAAGAAGTTAAAGTGATTGCTTCTGGAAGAACAGATAAAGGTGCACATGCTGAAGCGCAAGTGGTGAACTTTGTTACTAAGAACAGACAGAAGTCGAATAGTTTAAAGTATCAGCTGAATAAGCTTTTGCCTGAAGATATTGTTGTACAAGAAGTGAATAAAATGGATATTGATTTCAACAGCCGCTTTGCTGCAAAAAGCAAAACGTATAAATACACCATTTGGAAAGCCAATGCTGAAAGAATGCCCTTGTTTGAACGTAAATTTGTCTATCACGTAGAAGAGCAATTTGATGTGGATGCAATGTTAATTGCAGCTCAGCAGTTCCTTGGTGAACATGACTTTAAAGGTTTCTCAAGTGATAAGACGAAGAAAAGTACTGTTAGAACCATCAACCGATTTGATATTATTGAAGATGATGACTTTATTGAGATTGAAGTGAATGGTAGTGGTTTCTTATACAACATGGTTAGAATCATGGTTGGAACATTACTTGAAATTGGTTATGGAAGAATGCATGATGATGTGATCCAGCAAGTGTTTGAGACTAAGAATCGTGAGCTTGCAGGTTACACTGTGCCGGCGAAGGGTTTGTGTTTGATTGAAGTTGAGTATTAGGCGCTCCTTGTGAGCGGATGATGGGACTCTCACCTAACGACTTATAGAACCTAGCAGAAAGAGATATACCCAGGGTCTTCCATTGGAACATCCTATTCCAAAAGTCAGACCACTTCACGTCCATGTTACGTTGCTTAGGATATATCCACTTCCAGCTAGAACCAATAAGAAAGTCATACGGTTCGATTTGTTTCATCCGGACTGCGTCGCTTGCTTCATGTGGCTCACATACGTTACGCTGATTTTTGAAGTATAGAAATTTGATGTTATTTTTAAGACTGACTATTTGTCAGTCTTTTTTTGTGAGAATTCCATGGGGAAGATTTAGGACCAATGAACCTTTGATAGAATCGAATGTCCTAATAGGATTCCTAACAATGAATGTTATAATTAGACAAATGACGATTAGGAGACTACTATGAGAAAATTACTTAAGGGGTTTAGATTTGGCATGATTCTGCAAATTGCCATTGGACCAATTTGCTTCTATATATTTACAATTGCAGTCAATAGTGGCCTGAAAAATGCATTAGCAGGGATCGCTGGTGTGGTTCTTGTAGATGGGCTATTTATTATTCTCTCGATTACAGGCATATCCCTCATTATGCAGAAGAATGAAAAGTTATTAAGGTTATTTGGCATGATTATATTGATCCTGTTTGGCCTTTATACAATATACGGTGCTATAACTTCTTATGGCGTGATGGAAGAGATTAAAGTGTCCATATCATATCTAGAGACTTTTATTAGGTTTGTGGTTTTGACAGGTGCTAATCCTTTGACAATTGTCTTTTGGTCAGGTGTTTTCTCAGCTAAGATTGCTGAAGAGAAGTTTACAAGTAGAGATGAGTTCTACTTTGGGGCCGGTGCGGTCATATCAACCTTATTATTTTTGCTAGTGGTTGCTTTATTGGGACAGACGACATCTAACTTCATTGGTCCTGGTTTTATAAGAGGTCTGAATATAATTGTAGGAATTATACTGATATATTTTGGTGTGAAACTTTATAAGAATCAAAAGACGACAGGGGGTAATGAGCTTGAATCCACTGATTAGAGATAAATATAACACTTATCCTTTGCCGATGAAGGGGCTTGCTTTAGAGATGAGAGACTTGATTTATGAGGTTGCTAGTGGTGAAGGTATTGCAGATATTGAGGAAAGCTTAAAGTGGGGAGAGCCTTGCTTTAAAGCAGCTGATGGCAGCTCGATACGAATGGATTGGAAGGAAAAAACTCCAGAGGTCTTTAACCTTTATTTTATATGTTCTACATCTCTTGTTGAAACCTTTAAGTCTTTATATGGTGATGCACTCGTATTTGAAGGGAATCGGGGGATCATCATAGACCCTGACCATATTCCTTATAATGAGCTAAGACATTGTATATCGCTTGCCTTAAGATATCATCTGATTAAGGATCTACCGTTTCTTGGAGCGTAAATGAAATAGTTAAGGTAGCTTCACATTTGTGTGGCTGTAACTTCATAAGGCTTGCCTATGCTACGCGAAATAAAACCCCTTACAATTTCCATGTAAGGGGTTCTCTTGTAGTTACAGTGAGCGTCAGCGATTTAATAAGTCAGCGACGCAGTCCTGATGAGATGTTATGAATGAGATTGTCATCAACTAGGTTCTATCTTAAAGATGATGTGCCCAAAGTAAGCGTAACATGGAAGTGAAGCCGTCTGAGTTTTGGAACAGGACGTTCCAATTGAAGAGCGTGGGTATATCGCTTTCAGATAGGTTCTATGATGACTATGGAGTGAATCAATCATATCAACAACAACAAGGAGCGCTTTTAATCTTTTCTAATCCCCATTATATCCGCCTCATACCTCTTCGCCGTATCCGTTATAGCAATCCCACCAGTCGCAGTCTCCCTGTGGCATGCTGGCAAGAGGTCACCAACCTGCTTCATTGCCACAACAACCTCATCAAAGGGAATAATAGAGGGAATACCAGCAAGGACCATTTCAGAGCAAATAAGGGCGTTTGAAGCACCCATGGCATTACGTTTATGACATGGTACTTCAACTAGACCGGCAACTGGATCGCATATGAGTCCCATTAGGTTATTAATAGCGATGGCGGCTGCATCAAAACTTTGATCCATTGAGCCGCCAAGAAGGTAGGTAGCTGCACCAGCAGCCATTGAAGCGGCAGAGCCAACCTCAGCCTGACAACCACCTTTTGCACCAGATATACTGGCTTGTTTGGCTATAATCATACCTATAAGGCTTGCCACAAATAGACCTTCAACTATTTTATCATCTGAATAACTGTATGTTTCTTGTAGGGCCTTAAAAGTCCCTGGTATAACACCAGAAGCACCAGCTGTTGGTGCGGCTACAATCTGCCCCATTGAAATATTGACTTCCATTGTGCTTAAGGAATAGGCAATGGCCTTAGAGATCGTTTCACCACAGAGTGAATTTTTGTCAAAATTAGGTTTGAGTTTATAAGCTTCTCTTTCGAGAATTTTACCTTTGATATTAGGATTATGTTCATCCATACCTTGGTCTATGGCCTTCTTCATAACACCCCATTGGTACAACATCATATCAAAAATAGTCTGTTCATCCGTATCAGAATTTGCCATTTCATACTTCATAGCAATCTCATATAGGTTAAGTTGACCTTCTTCACTTAGGTCATATATATCTTTAGCTGTTTTTATGTTCATAAGGCCCCCTAGTGGATTGCTTTAACAAATGTGAGTTTGTTTAGGTTACGTAGTGCTTCTATTTGCATCAGTGCATCATCTGGAATTAGGTCGTCTGTCTCAATAACAATCACGGCATGTTCCCCTTTAACTTCTCTAAAGAGTTTCATAAATGCTATATTAATCCGGTATTTTGCAAGTATCTGACTGATGTTTGCAACAAAGCCTGGTAAATCAATGTGCTGTGCAATTAATGTTGAATATTGGCCGGTTATGTCAACAGCGATGTTGTCTATCATAACGATTTTGGCTTTACCACCACCAATAGAAGAGCCAATCATTTCTTGGACATAACCTTCATGATCCTCAAAAACTATTTTGACAGTGTTTGGATGAAAGTCGCCTAGGTCCTTTTTGAAGAACCGAATAATCATACCTGATTTTAGAGCAACGTTATAAGCATCTGCTATAAGTGGATCATCTGGCTTCAAACCACAAACACCACCTATTAGTGCCTTATCAGTGCCATGTCCTTGATAGGTATCAGCAAATGAACCATGTAAATAGAAAGACACTTTTTTTATGTTCCGACCAAAAATCCTTCGGCAGATATAGGCAACTTTGGCAGCGCCAGCAGTATGTGAACTTGAAGGACCTACCATTGTAGGACCAATAATATCAAATAGAGAATAATGTTCCATATGACCTCCTTGTAAGGTGTATAAACCTTACTCCTATTATACGTTACATTAACTGAACGTGAAAGATATTTTTACACAGCTAATAACTATGTGAGATGACCTGATTGCCAATCTATGATATAGTAAGTTAAAGTCATGTAGTGGAGGTTAGTATGAGAAGAAAAGACCGAGAAGTTGTAGGCCTTGAGGCCATTAATGAGATTATCAAAGAGGCAGAAGTGTGCCGTGTTGGTTTTAGTGTAGATAATAAACCTTATATAGTGCCAATGAATTTTGGTTACCAAAATCAAATCTTCTATTTCCATTGTGCAAAAGAAGGTCGTAAGATTGAAATGTTAAAGTCAAACCCTCAAGTGTGTTTTGAACTGGATATACATCATAAGTTGATTGAAGGCCCAACAGCGTGTGATTGGACAATGACCTTCGCTAGTGTTATGGGTGAAGGGACCTTAAGTGTTGTAGAAGATTTGGATAAAAAAGAAGAAGCTCTTAATATTCTCATGTACCATTATTCGGGTAAAGAAAAATTTGATTACCCTGAGGCCATGTTAAGAAGAATCGCAATACTTAAGTTGGATGTGACAACAATGACAGGTAAAAGATCGAAGTAGGAGAGATGATGAAAGCAATATTATTTGATTTAGATGGTACCTTGTTACCAATGGATATAGAATTATTTATGAAACTTTACTTTCATGAAATGGGTAAAGCCTTTAGTGGGGTAGCGGAACCTGAGACTTTGGTGAATAATGTTATGAAGGCAACTGGAGTTATGGTGAAAGATGTCTCAGAGCGTACTAACGAAGAAGTGTTTATGGATGCCTACAAAGAACTAGTTGATGATGACATTGAAGCACATAGGTCTCTATGGGATGGTTTTTATGACAATGGTTATAAGAATGTTAAGTTATCTAGTAAAGAAAGTGAACAGATGATTGAGGCTGTTAGGATACTTAAGGATAAGGGTTATACACTCATCCTTGTTACCAACCCACTATTTCCTAAATATGCCATTACCCAAAGAATAGAATGGGCAGGTCTGAAGCCGGATGATTTTTCATATATAACTTCCTTTGAGGAGAATAGATATTGTAAACCTCATGTGAAAATATACGAAGAAGTGCTTAAACACATGGCATTAGCACCTGAAGACTGTATGATGGTTGGTAATGATGTTGAAGAAGACATGGTTGCTGGTCAGATAGGACTAGCAACATATTTAATTACAGACCATATGTTACATCGTTCTAATCAACCGATAGAAGTAGATTATCAGAGTGATTATGATGGTTTTTTGAAATTTGTGAAAGAGCTAGAATCAATTGAATAGTGAATAGTGAATAGTGAATAGTGAATAGTGAATAGTAAAGGAGCTGTCTCATGATTGAGGCAGCTTTTTCATGCAATGATCTTTCCTACAATCATACCGTTTGAAAAACAACCTGATTCCCGGGCAGTCTACTCTTTCGAACATGACGAAGGAAGGTTATCTAGATTTGTTTGGACCTCTCCATCAGAACGCTTTTTCAAAAAGGCATAATGGTTTTCAGTCAGACTAAAGGACCACTCATATTGAGTGGTCCTTAATCGTCTAATACTATTTGTCCATGTGTACGTCAACTTGTGGATAAGGGATACTAATTTGATTCTCGTTAAAGACTTCAGTCACTTGGTCGATAGTATCAAAGTAAACATCCCAATAATTCGCTGTTTCAGTCCATAAACGAACAGTGAAGTTAAGAGAAGAATCAGCTTGCTCACCTAAACGAATAAATGGCGCTGGGTCTTTAAGCACTTTTGGATTAGCAAGTGCAACACCCTCAATTAGCTTGGCTACCAACTTTAAATCACTTTCATAACCAACACCAAATGTAAAATCGACTCTCCTAGTTGGTTTACTTGTGTAGTTGACTACAGATGCATTTGATAACTGGCCGTTTGGAATTGTAATCACTTTGTTATCAACAGTTACAAGAACGGTTGTAAAGATATGAATGGCTTCAACCTGGCCGATATGTCCACCTGATTCAATCACATCTCCAACATGGAAGGGTCTGAGTGTTAAGAGTAGAACACCACCAGCTAAGTTGGATAAGGTACCTTGAAAAGCAAGACCAATAGCTAAAGATGCTGCACCAAGAACGGCAACAAGTGACGTTGCTTCACCGCCTGCCATCTCAATCACACCAATGATTAAGACAACCTTTAGAAGTGCGCTAATAAGTGAGCCGACAAATGGTTTTAATGTTGGGTCAAGTTTTGTTTTATTCAGTGATTTTCTTATGAGCTTCATCAACCACCCAATGACAATTAAGCCAAGAATCAGTGTGACGAGGGCTAAGGCAATATCAACAATTGTTGAGCCTAAAGTACTTTGTATAGTTGCGTATAGTTGTTCCATAATTTTCCTCCTCTAAATAGATGTTTATTTATTATATAGTAACATAATCGTGCAAGATTGAATAGCTATTGTATGATAATGATTCTTAATACCTAGATAATTTTCTATAGATAGGTAAAACGGTCAGCGTAGCCAAAACACAAAATATTGTATAGGCATAATAAATGTAAGTAACAGACATATAATCAATGAGATAACCACTAACTAGGTTACTCATTATACCTCCCAAACCAAAACCGACAGATGTATATAAGGCCATCGCTACAGACCTTAGTTTTGGTGATATCTCTGTACGTATATATTCTGCTGCACCGACCAGAAATGGGGCATAGAATAGACCTTGAATTAAGAAAGTGTAGAGAATCATATTAGGTGATGGTTCTGAAGCATAGTAGAACCATCTAATAATACCCATTATTGGTGCTATGAGTAATAATTTCTTAAGGGTTAACCATTTTAAGAAAAAAGGTGTTAACTGCATAAAAGGTGCTTCCCCAATAGCGAAGAGGAAAAAGGCAAAACCGATTAAGGCAAGTGAGCCACCTAATGATTCATAATAAAGGCCAAAGTATAAGTTATTACCACTAATACTAGAAGAGACTAGCAAACTGTATAAAAGGAATAACAGAAAGTATTTATTGGATAAAAGTGATTTAAGTTCTGACAAGTTCATCTTATGGTCTGAATCAATATCTAGTTTTATACTTGCGAAAAAGGACCCTGTGATGACAATACTTACAATGAGTATGTAGAAGATCAAGTATAAATTATCGTTGTTTAAGATTCTTGCAATACCAAAAGCTGCTATAGCAAACCCTACTGAACCCCACAACCTAATTTTTCCAAAGGCTAGAGGTGAGTGGAGTGTAAAGCCATCTAAGAGTGGGTTGAGTGGAGAAAAGGTCATGTAGAATAAGGCATTTAAGGTAAGTAGGAGCCCGTAGCTTTTAGTTTTAGTTATACTAAAAACAACCACAATAGCAAGGCACATCAGCACAAGTATAATACGTTTGTGGTGGTGGGTTAAGTCACTTATATAACCCCAAAACGGTCCTGAAAACATACCAATAAAAGAGCCAAGAGCCATAATTGTACCAATTTGAACACCACTTAAGCCAATCGAACTGAGGTACAGGGCAAATAAGGGTAAAAAGGCGCCAATACCAAAATACTGAAAGAAGTAGACACCTGAAAATTTATAAAAAAGTTTGTTAGTATTCATATAATCTCCTATCTATACTGACATAGTAAGGTTTATATAGGTATCGGTCAAGGCTTATATCTGAACTTGGACTGGATAATATTCTCTGGCTTAGGTAGAATGTAGTCATAGAAGGAGTATACAGATGAAAAAAACTATTTTAATTATATGGATGTTATTGCTTGTTGGATGTAGTGGACAAGAAGAAGCAACCGATAAAGATTTAAAGGATATACCTGTGATGAACCAGGTTGAGATAGAGGAATCACAAGAACCATTTATGGCCCTTGCCAATAGATATGCCAAAGAACAAGTGCAAACATCGTCTCTAAATGCTAGTTTTATATACGGTGACCTAGAGGCAGAGGGATTAGGCCATTTGTTAAATGAATTAGATGACTATAACATAGAAGATGTTCAGAAACAGATGGAAACACTTAAGCAAGATAAAGACATATTTGAATCCTATGATAGAGACCAACTAACTGAGGATGAGCAGATGATTTATGATATGATACTGTATCAAATGGATGTTACCCTTAGTGGTGAAGCCTATCTCCTTTACACTAATAACTTTAATCCAAGTTTTGGTCTACAAGTCTTGATTCCTTTAACCCTAGCTCAATTAGAGCTAGAAACAGAGCTTGAAATTGAGGGTTACCTAAATAGACTGAGTCAAGTACCTGATTTGTTGGACCAAGCCATATTGGTAGAAAATATTAAGGTGGATCGAGGATTAGCTTTACCAGGCTACATGTATGATTTAGCCGCTGAACAAGTTCTTGAACTGATAGAAACACCAGAGACATTTTTGTCTTATCAGAGTTTTGCAGACCAGTTAGATGCCTTCGAAGACTTGAATGATATGGATAAGGCAAAATATATTGAAGCATGTCTGATGATCGTTAAGAATGAGATTTTTCCGGCTTATGAGAAGTTAAATACATCACTAATAGAGATTGGACAAAAGAGTCAGAACAAAAATGGTACTTCAGAGTGGGAAGATGCCACTGGTTATTATGAATGGATTTTATATAATCAGACCTCCTACAAGTTTGATATTGATGAAATGTTGGCGTGGTTAACAACAGAAGAGAATAGGTTATTGAATGAGATCACCTATATGTTAAACGACGATAAAGTTATGCACCAACTCAACAAGATGACTATGCCAAACATTGATAATATGGAAGAGGCTACAGTGGTTAGTGAGAAAATAGCCGATACATTTTTTTATGATTATGGGGTTGTCCCTGCTGATGTGAAGGTGATTCCAACGTATTTGGAAGACTATCTTCCAAGTGGTTTTTACTTTGCCATGTCAATAGATCAAGAAGATTATGGCACAATGTATCTCCAAGAAGGAAGTTTTGAGAACATAGACTTAAATAGTTTTGATACACTAATACACGAACACATTCCGGGCCATCATTTTTACTTCTCAGCACTCTATACAGGGTCAGCACCTTTTGTACAACAGGTATCTGATTGGGGCCCTTACAGTGAAGGTTGGGCAGTTTATATACAACAGTATAGCCTGGATACATTTGGATTCAATCAGGCGGTAAAAGATTATTACAAGACCTATATGGAACTTGTCTACATTAAAGAGATGATAAAAGACATTCAAGTCCATACCCAGGATTTAAGCAGAAGTGACTATATTGGAGATATGGTGATGGAAGGGTATCCAAGTGAACTGGCTGAGAAGAATTACAATCGGTTGCTGTCAAATCCTGGTGAGACCTTTAAGTATTACTTCTCTGCATGGAAGTTTGAAGACTATAGAGACCAATTTATGAATAAACAAGGTGATAGTTATGACCCAAAAGTTTATCATGATTTTTTGCTTAAACACATAAACATTCCTTTTTCTACATTGGATCTTCTTGTAGAAGACTATCTAAATGAGGATTAAAGAGGCCGAAAAGTCTGTATTGGCTATGGCTTCTGTGGTATGATATAAATAGTTTTTTTAGGAGGAATATATGAAAGCATTTATTGAGTTAGAAGAGTTTGAAAAGTCGATTTATAAATTATTTGGGGCATTCCCATTTTTATTATTGATTGTAGCCATTGTCTTAGCCTATCTATTAGGTATTATTGCAACTAATTTTGGTATGGGTGATATGACAGACCCTATTGGCCCTGAAGGATTATCAACAGCTTTCTTTAGAGGTGTTCTTGTGACCGTTGTGTTTTTCTATGTAGGTAGAATCTCAGCCATATCAGGGTTAAAGAGATCACAAGGCCTAATCGGTAGAGAAGAAGAAGGTACATTTGTGCCTTGTATGTCACATAAGAAATTATTCGACTTACATATTGGCCATATTGTTATTTTAAAGGATCGTTTGTATTTTGAGCCAAGTCGACCATTTGGTGGTGATCTTGAGTTTGATTTTAATGCGTATGAAGGTTTTTCCTTTGCTCTAAGTGAACCAAAAGCAAGTTTAGGCCTATTTTTACTTACGATGGAAAACTATATGATTTATGTGAAGGACACTGAAGGGAAAGTTGTTGGGAAGTTCATCTTACCTGAGCCAGAGAAGTATTTACCAATCCTAAACACATTACTATAAGAGGCATATATGTTAGAATTTCTTAAGTTGAATAAATTAAAGTTTCTATTTAGAACAGCCATACTAGTAGCCGCAATCCTTATTGGTATCATAGATTATTCTTTGTTAACTAGGGTTTTCTACTTTTCCTTTATGGGTGTGGCGGTTTACCATGTTTTATGGGCCATACTTATGATTGGCATGATTCAGGTGTGTATACCAGTCCTGAATCATTATGTATCCTGTGGAAAACTTTTTGAAAGACATTATAAAGAATCTGAAGGGGACATTGACCCTGTCAAATTGAAAGAAGAAATCTTTTATCATAATAAAGGGGCCATACGTTCAGGCATATTTTGGCTACTTATTTTGACGATTATTGGGACCTTATATTATACGGGTGTGATTGATAAAATAGGTGTTGTTTTAATAGGTGTCTTCTTCTATTGGTCAGATCAGTTCTGTATTAATTTCTGGTGTCCATTTAGGAGCATTTTGATTGGGAACAAATGTTGTAATGTATGCCGGATTTATAACTGGGGACATTTTATGATTGTCTCTCCTTTGATCTTTATTCCATCATTCTGGACCTATAGTTTGGTCATTGTGGCTATAGGTTTACTGATCCAATGGGAATGGCAACACTATCGTTATCCGGAAAGGTTTCATGAAGTTAGCAATGATTATTTAAAGTGTCAGAACTGTCTTAAAGCCAAATGTGGCTATATTAAATGAGGTAGATTATGGAGCAAAACCTTGAAATTAAAACTTGTGTAGGGTGTGCCTATTATTTTGTGACCTGGGACAAACGAGCACCTAAAGGTTGTAAGTACTTTGGCTTTAAATCCCTCAAAATGCCATGCCAAGTGGTAAGAGAATCATCAGGGCAATATTGCAATATGTATACAAAGAAGAACCTAACAAAGTAGGAGGAAAATTATGGACCTTAAGAATATTTATCAAGCGATCGTTGATCAAGTTGATGGTAGAGAAAAAATGAAATTTGATGACTTTGATGTGAATAAGACAAAGTTGTGTATTATAGATATTAACAATGGATTTGCAAAAGCTGGTGCACTCTATAGTGACCGTGTTGAAGTTAAAATTGATGGCATTGCCTCATTAGCTGAGAAAGCTTTGGATGCAGGCGTAGAAGTTTTGGCTTATACAGATCATCATCCTGAAGATGCCAAGGAGTTTATGGCTTATCCAGCCCACTGTGTAGGTACGACAGTAGAGAGTGATTTAGTTGAAGAACTAGAAGTGCTCAAAGCAAAAGGCTTAAAAGAAATTCACAAAAACAGCACCAACGGTGTACTTGCTTATAATCCTGCTGAGGGTCATGAAGGTGGCGTTGATTATATTGTTGTTGGTTGTGTAACAGATATTTGCGTTTACCAATACGCCGTAACGCTCAGAACCTATCTTAATCAACATCAATTGGAAGGTCATGTTTATGTATCTGAGTCACATGTACAAACCTTTGATATTGAAGGTTTCCATGATGGTGATTTGATGCACAATGTTTTCCTGAAGAGTATGATGGACAATGGTGTGAAGGTGATTGATTTAGAGGTGTAGAGAGCGATTTAGAACTGGGTTGTCGTGATGAACCTTGAACATCATGACATCTTTATGACCTCAGTTGCTACTTCCATGTAGCAAAAAGTCGGTGGCTCCACATCCGTGTTTCGCTTGCATTAAAGATATCATAATATTCAAGAACCATCACTCGGAACTTCTAAATGTTAAATTACTCTAAATCAATTAGTAGATGAGCTTAAGGAACGTCAGTATGACGTTCTTTTTTTGCGTTTTGGCGTTAATCTTTACTTCCGTGAATTCCGCGTACTCCGCGTTATAAATTTCTTTATTATTCTCTTGACAGCACCAGAATACTAGTGTACTATCTAACTATGACACTAATACAATTTAGAATTCAGTGAATAAGCTGAAAGGAGGAAAGATATGAATTATGACTCAAGTACACCGATTTATATACAAGTCATAGAAGAGATCAAGAAAGACATCGTCTCTGGTAAAAGAGCTTTGGGAGAGAAGTTACCATCTACTAGAGAGTTAGCTGTTGAGATGAGCATCAACGCCAACACAGCCGCTAGAATCTATAAGGAATTAGAATTACTTGGTATAGCATTTACTAAACGAGGTATTGGTACCTTTGTAACAGAATCCCAGGAGGCGTATAAAGCGATGAAGAAAGACTTATCAGAAAAATACATCAAGCTTTTTATAAAGAATATGATGGACTTAGGTTACAGTGAGGATGAGATTATTAAACTGGTCAAAGAATTTGATTTGAAGGAGGTATAAACATGATAAAAATTGAAGGATTATCAAAAAAATTCGGTTCAGTCAATGCAGTGGTTGATTGTAGCTTAGAAATAAATAAGGGCAAAATATATGGCTTGCTTGGTCCTAATGGAAGTGGCAAGTCAACCTTAATGAAAATGATTGCAGGTCTTTATAGACCAACAGCAGGTACTATGGTATTTGAAGATCAAGTGGTTGATTATACAACTAAGGCAAATATTGCTTATATGTCAACAGAATCCTTTATATACGAATACATGACAATTAAAGACGTCGCAGGCTATTTTGGAGATTTCTTTGGAGATTTTAATGAAGATAGGTATTGGTCCTTGATTGAACGGTTTGGGCTTGAATCCAATCTTCAAGTGAAAAAGTTATCAACTGGGATGAGATCTAAACTGAAAGTGGCTGCAACACTTGCAAGAGAAGCAGCTCTCATTATGTTAGATGAACCTTTAAACGGCATTGATCTTGTAGCAAGGGAGCAGATTGTTAAAGCGATTATCGAATCAGCGACAGAAGAAACAGCCGTTGTTGTATCAAGTCATTTAGTAGACCAAATGGAAACCATTATTGACGATGTGATTTTTATTAAAGAAGGTTCATTGATTATAGCAGGTGAAGCTGAAGAGATTAGACAGGAGAAAGAATTGTCAATTGTTGACCTATATAGGGAGGTATACCAATGTTAATGAAATTAATGAAATATGAATTGATTAGACGTAAAAATAGTTTGGCAATATTCTTTGGTACATTACTAACCCTAGAATTAGTATCTTTATTCGCCATCAACCGCGGTGGTAAATGGATAGCATTATTTATTGTTTTGATGTTCTTTGTTATAATCGGTGCCAGCTTGTTTGTTGTATACGATAACATTAAATTGTTATCAGATGACCTAAATAATACAAGTGGTTATATGTTGTTTATGACACCTAATCATGGCTATAACATCACTGCTGCTAAGATGATTATTGGCTTTATAGAAGTGACAATTACATTTTTGCTCGTAGCTTTACTTTATTATATTAACTTCTTATATCTGGATTCACTATATAATATTAGTACTAATTCAGATATCCAATTTATCTTCACTGGAATGAGTGAAGTGATTAAAGTAGCCGAGATTAAGTTGATTCACATTATTTATCTGATACTCACATATGTTATTGGATGGTTTGTCTTCATTGCGACAGTTTACTTATCAATTATCTTAAGGAAGACCCTGTTCTCAAATTCGAAATTTAATGGTTTGTACAGTTTTCTTATATTTGTAGCACTAAATGTTATAACCGGCTTGGTTGGACAAGTGATTTCTGTAGGTTATATTAGTATCAGTAAGTTTAATGGTTATATTTTTTCGGAGTTGGTACCAGAATCTGATCCAGTCTTCTTCAGAGAATTTATGATGGCCTTATTTAACATTAGTAATGTCATTAACATAGTGATTGTTGTGGGATTCTTCTGGGGTTGTGGTTACTTATTAACAAAGAGAGTAGATTTATAATCATAAGAATTAGGTGATAGAGAAAAGAAAATTCATCAGTTCATAGGAAAGTGGCTGCAGGATGTGCAGCCACTTTTTGTGTATATAGATTTAGTCAATTGCCTTCAGGTATTGCTTTCGCTTAGCCACTTTCATAAGGACAAAACTAGCAACCGAAACGAGGATGGTTAGTCCAATACCAAGTGGTGTGGATAATATTGGGAGGGGTCTGTCAATAAATTCAATAAACCAATCTGCATCAATTAGTATAAGGGCAGCCACTAACGCTACTGGTAATAAGAAAGGAATGGCTACCTTGAAACTCTTGATACCCTGAACCTGTTTCTTTGCAGTTGATTGCATAACAATCAACATCCATGGCATAAAGACAAAGGCTATGATAGCATATAAGATTACAATTCCTAGGTCTAGGGTATAGAGGCCAAAGGAATCTAAGGTGGTTGGGCCGTGTCTAAGGACCAAATAGGCTTTCATGAAGAATAAGTATAGGGTGTAGACAAAAGTACTATAACCAAATAAATAGATAAAAGATGTTTGTCCACCCATACTGCTTATAAAACCATCAATAAAGCTTTCAAGATTTGGTGTCACTACATCTTCTAGTGGCCGATTGTTAAGATGTGCTTCTTCAAAGATTTCTAAGATCATGTTAGAAACCAACTTTTTATTTTGCATAGATAAAGCACTTAAACCTATAATTTCATTGGCATCTATGAAGCTGGTTTTATAGGAGGGGGGTAGAGCGTTAATCTTACTTTCAGTTTTCTTAACACCTAACCATACTGCAACAGTTGCCAAAATTGATATAGCTAGGATTAGTAACATCAGTAGGAGAACACCGGTAGCAATGTCATCGGCAAAAAGTGAAAATAAGATGAGTTGTAATAGGAACAAGCCGCTAAGTGTGATTAGTGCATATATTTTGTATCGTCCTTTATAAGTCATTTTTGTCACCACCATTCATAATTTGGTTAACAGTTGCAGAGGTTTCAGTCCATAAAGCCATAAATTCATTTAAGTAGATTTCACCCTGATCAGTCAGTGAGAAGTACTTTCGCTTTGGACCAAGGGGAGATTTTTTACTTATGCCCTTTATTAAGGACTTCTTTTCAAGGCGGACAAGGATAGGGTAAACAGTACCTTCATTTAGGTCCTCAAAACCACCTAAGTTAAGGGCCTCAGTTATTTTATAACCATAAGTCTCTTCTGAGCGAATAATCATCAAAATACAACCGTCTAATAAACCTTTTAACATCTGAGCTTTTTGTAACAAGGGATCACATCCTTTCACTACTTGGCATTGTATAGTAGCTTTGATATAAGCATACCACCACTACTCTATATTGTCAAGTAGTGCTGAAAAGTCATAAATCAATTGAAAAAAACGGAAAAAGCATGTATAATATAATTTGTATATACGTAGTCGTTACGCAAATGAGTATTAAGGAGAATGAATTTGAAAAAACTATTGTGGTTATTATTGGGATTATTGATTTTTACAGGGTGCTCAGAAGAGGAAATAAGACTGAGTCCAGATTATGATGAAGCTCTAAATGAAATATTCCAGGGTGAATGGGGTGTGCCTGGACTCGTCACAGCTGAAGGTGAAGCTCATACATCACCTACGTACAATGAAACTATAGGTACACGTCATAATGTGCTAGATTATGGCGCCGTTTCAGACGATCCAGAGGTAGATAACAGTGTTTTCTTTCAAGCGGCCATTGATGCAGCTGAAGATGGAGATGAAGTTTATATCCCAAATGGTCATTATTATTTTAGCGAAGCTTCCTTGTTTACTAAGTCATATGTGTCACACCTAACTTTAAAATCAGGTGTCAATTTTATTGGGGAAAGTAAAGAAAATACAGTATTGATTTCAAATTTTGATGCTAACACCAACGAAAAGTATAAATCAACGGTAATTTTAGCTAGATCCGAATCTAATATTGTTATAGCAAATATGACTGTGACATCTAATACAGACGACAGTCAGTTACCTGATCCGGATGTCTCTAACTTAAATAACTTTGTTGAGACGGCACCTGTGTATGGTGTTGTCATTGATAATGATAAACCGATCCAGACCCATGGAAATGTATTAATCCAGAATTTGCTGATTGAGAAGTTCCAACGTATGGGGATTCGTATACGATTAGTGAATAATGTTGTTGTTGAAGCCTGTACATTACAAAAGGCTACTGACCTTGGTGGTGGTGGCGCAGGGTATGGCATCTCTATTCAAGGTATGTCTAATGGTGCAGACTTAACTGGCTCAAACCTAGATACGGTCCACAATATTGTTCGAGACTGTGAAATAATAGGCCCATATATGCGCCATGGTATATTACTTCAATATTTTGCCCATCATAACTTAATCTATAATAATACAGTGAAAGATACTTTGCTGGATGCCATTGATTTACACGGAGAAGATGAGTATGGCAACGAGGTTGCCTATAACACCATTATTAACACTAGAAGAGGTGCAGCTATTGGTGTTGGAAACTCAGGTGCTACCCATGATGCAGCAGGACCTAACAATTACATTCATCACAATACCATTAGTGAGGGTGATCGCGGAATCGATATACTGTACGGAACACCTAACACAGTGGTTCAGAATAACTCTATTAGCAACATTCCAAACGAAGATGGTACAGGCATCTTTATTCAAAATGGACATGGGTCTTATATAGATAATAATACAATTGAAGGTTTTACAGGTCTTGAGTCACAAGGTATAGTTGTTCTTTATTCTTACAATGCCCTTGAACCAGAGCTTGGTGTACCAGACCGTATTCATTTAACAAACAATAAAATTACAGATCTACAAGATGGTATTTACATTGAGGCCCATACAGAACTTTATACCTATGAGAAAAATAAGTTGAAGAAGATCAGAGGTACAGACTATGTAGATGGCCAAGTGACATTTATTGTGCCACCTATTAGTGATGTGGTTATTCCTAGACAGGGTGATTTGTTGTTACCTACAGATGATAATTTCATTACAAACGAAGGCCGTGATTATGTTCAGAGTCAATCAAATATGAAGTTCAAAGCATCCTACCACGACGTACCTTATAATAGAATGATTTACGTGAAATTTGATTTATCAGAAGCTCCGAAGAATAAAGAAAAAGTTTATCTTAGATTATCTTCAAAGAGCAAAGATGGCTTAGCAACCATTAATATTCATGGTTCTGAAACTTATACAGATTGGAAAGAAGCGACAATAACCTGGAACAATGCCCTCTACCACAAAGATGATGTGGCAGCAATACTTGATGAAAATAATGAGTTAGATTATGTTACAGACTTTACCTATACAACGGTTGGTACTGAGTTTAACACTTACTACATTGATATAACAGACTACATTCAACAAGTTGAGAGTAAGTATTTAACGCTTATACTATCCAATGATGCTGTTGAGAATATGTACTGTGAGATATATTCTAAAGAAACAAGCAAAGATGAGCAAAAACTTGGTTTGTTATATAGCAACGATTAAATCCTTTAGATTAGGGCTACTCTCATATGAGGGTAGCTCCTTTTTTACTTTAAAACGACCGAAAATTGGCGAAGCCAATAGAGATGTGAAGCATCTTTCTTGTTTAATAAGTATATTTGTGTGTTATAAGTGTTGTGGTAGAAGTGGCTTCCTGTTATAATCACTTCTACGACAAACAAGTAATTGCGTTTGTGAAAGGTATTTGTCATAATGTAAATAGTGATATTGTCAAAAAAATAGGGATCACTATGGGAGGTTGATGTAATGTATAGAATCGTATCAAAGAAGGCGCTTAATGAAATTGTCTATGAGATGACCATCGTTGCACCTTTTGTATCAAGAAAGTGTATGCCAGGTCAGTTTATTATCTTGCGCGTTGAAGAAGGTGGGGAGCGTATTCCTCTGACAATTATGGATTACGATCGACATGCTTCAACAATTACCATTGTTTTTCAAGTGCTTGGCCATTCAACAAGTATACTGTCCACAAAAGAAGTTGGGGATCACCTACTTGATTTTGTTGGACCACTTGGTCAGCCAACTAAGTTACATCAACATGACCGTGTCTTAGGTGTAGCTGGAGGCGTTGGTGCAGCACCATTATACCCACAATTGAAAGAATTATCTAGAATGGGTGTCAAAGTGGATGTTATTATCGGTGGCCGATCTAAAGACTTTGTTATACTAGGTGAACAGTTTGAAACTTTCTGTGAAAATGTTTATTATGCTACAGATGATGGCTCATTAGGTCATAAAGGTTTTGTCACTGATGTAATGAAAAGTTTACTAAATACTGGTAATAAATATGATGAAGTCATAGCCATAGGACCTTTGGTTATGATGAAGGCAGTTGTCAATATCACCAAACCTTTGAATATAGCAACTGGTGTTTCTTTAAACCCAGTCATGATCGATGGTACAGGTATGTGCGGTGGCTGTAGGGTCACAATTGGTGATGAGACTAAGTTTGCCTGTGTTGATGGACCAGATTTTGATGGCTTATTAGTGGATTTTGATGAAGCTATGAATCGCCAGAACTATTATAAAGAAGAAGAAGCACATATTTGCAGTATTGGGGGTGCAGTTCTTGGCTAATATGGTTTTAGAAAAAACGAAGATGAGAGAACAAGATCCACTGGTTAGGAATAAAAATTTCAATGAGGTGGCTCTGGGTTATACAATGGATGAAGCAATTAATGAAGCTAATCGCTGTATTGAATGTAAACATCAACCCTGTAAAAGTGGCTGTCCAGTGAACATTCAGATTCCAGAATTTATACATGAGATCAAAGAAGGTCAAATTGAGGAAGCATACAAAATAGTGACCAAGGACAATGGTTTGCCAGCTATCTGTGGTAGGGTATGTCCTCAAGAAAACCAATGTGAAGGTAAATGTGTCAGAGGCATAAAAGGTGAGTCTGTCGCTATTGGCCGATTAGAGCGTTACGTAGCGGATTGGCACATGGCTCAGGACAATCAAGTGAAGGCTGAGATTCAACCAAATGGCCATATGGTGGCTGTTGTTGGTAGTGGTCCTGCTAGTCTTTCTTGTGCATCAGACTTAGCAAAACTTGGTTATGATGTGACCATGTTTGAGGCTTTACATGAACTTGGTGGTGTCTTGATGTATGGTATTCCAGAATTCAGACTTCCAAAAGATTTAGTTAAAGAAGAAATTCAGCAAGTCATAGATTTAGGTGTTAAAGTAGAGCGTAATGTCATAGTGGGTAAGTCCATTGATGTGACAGATCTTTTTGATGACGGTTATGAAGCTGTCTTTATTGGTAGTGGCGCAGGCCTGCCAAGATTTATGAAGATACCAGGTGAGAACCTGAATGGCGTTTATTCTTCCAATGAATTTCTAACGAGGGTTAACCTGATGAAGGCACATGACTTCCCAAATAACCATACACCTGTCAGAATTGGTAAAAAGGTGGTTGTGGTTGGCGGTGGTAATGTTGCCATGGACGCTGCTAGAACAGCTAAAAGGTTAGGTGCAGAGAAAGTTCATATTGTCTATAGACGTAGTATGGAAGAGTTGCCTGCCAGATTAGAAGAGATTCACCACGCAATTGAAGAAGAGATTCAATTTGATCTACTTATGAATCCGGTTGAGATTATTGGTGAAGATGCAAGAGTTAAAGGTATGAAAGTTATTAAAATGGAGCTGGGTGAACCGGATGACTCAGGTAGAAGAAGGCCTGTACCAATTGAAGGCAGTGAATTTATCTTAGATGTTGATACGGTGATTATTGCAATTGGGCAGACACCTAATCCACTGCTTACAGATACGACCAAGTCTTTAGAAGTAAACAAGTGGGGATGTATTCAAGTGAACCCTGATAACATGGAGACAACCATGGAAAATGTCTATGCAGGAGGTGACGCCGTAACAGGCGCAGCCACAGTTATCTTAGCCATGGGTGCTGGTAAACAAGCGGCAGACTCTATTCACAAGTCTATAATGAAGTAGTGGCGCTCAGGCCACAAGAGCAATACTTTGACGATGACAAAGTCATTAGTGATCAATTTGATTACTAGTGACTTTTTTTCTTTGTCATTCTAGTACATTGCTATCTACTATCCTTGTATTGTCGGACAGAACCATTTTGGACCCTATTATTCCTTACGCCAGCAGTTAATTTCTTTCGATGTTTAAAAGACAAAACATCTTTCGCCACTGCATCCGTGTATGAGAATGCTGGACTCGACATCCGTGTCTCCCTGCTTCAGGAACAACAAGGTCCAAAAAGAACCTATCCTCGGCTTCGATACACTGGCAAGTTCACATGGCAATGTCTTCCTCTCAAGAGCTACACAAAAATTTGAATCACTTCTTTTTCATTCTAAATTGCTGTGATTAGTATGCTTCAATAACCAAGAAAAATAACGATATTTATTCTCTTGGTCACTTGGTTCCAGTCTGACTGGAAGCCATTATGCCTTTTTGAAAAAGCGTTCTGATGGAGAGGTCTATACAAATTTAGGGAATCATCCGTCGTTGTGTCAGTATGAGCAGACTGCCCGGAATCAGGTTGTTTTTCAAAAAGGTATGATGGCTGCAGGGAAAGATACTTGCCTGTAAAATGCTGCCTCATGATGAGACAGCTTCTTCGAGTGTAGTGGTTCCAAAAAATACCCCTATTAATGGTTCTTTTCAATACCACTCCCTTCCTATATACTTAAATAAAAACAATAGGTGGTGTTAAGATGTTTGTTGCAATCGATCGTAATGAAAATATTTCAATTAAGAAACAGTTGTATGATGGTTTGTCTGAGAAAATTCTAAATGGCGTTATTCCAAGCGGAGAAAAATTACCCTCAAGTCGACAACTCTCAGAAATCTTAAATATTGCGAGAAATACTGTTATTGAAGTGTATGAGCAATTGGTAGCTGAAGGTTATCTATTAACAGAAAAAGGTACTGGAACCTTTGTTCAGGAGATTATGCCAATTCAGTCACAGAATTCTGAACGTTTGTTATACACACGTCAAAATAAGGTTGAATCAAAATTGGATTTTATTATAGGTAGACCTGATTCTAGCCTTTTTCCAAAAAGTCAATGGGCTAAACTTGCCAAGGAAGTAGTCCTTGATATGGACAAAAATAGTTTAGGCTACAAACACCCCTTTGGCTATCAATCTTTACGTAAGAGTATTGCAAATTATCTCGCAACATATAAGGGTATTGATGTGAGCTACCAACAAGTCATCATCACTTCAGGTACTACAGATAGTCTTGCTTTAATTGCCTTACTGTTTCGCGAGAAGGGGAAAATATCAACAGAGTCACCAGTAGTAGACTTTGTTCCAGATATATTTAGGCAGTATGGATATGATGTTAATGGCGTTGCAATGGATCAACATGGGATTGTTGTTGAAGAGCTTTGTCTTGCTCCAGAATTGATTTTCATATCTCCTTCTCATCAAAGTCCTTTAGGAATGACCATGCCAATAGACCGACGTCTACAGCTGCTTAAATATGCTGTTAAGGAAAAGGCTTATGTTATAGAAGATGATTACGATTCTGAATTTAGGTATAAAGGTGCAATGGTTAACTCGCTATTCCAGCTAGCACCATCCAACGTGATTCATCTAGGGACGTTCAGTAAAACCCTAGCACCAGCACTCAGGATGGGCTACATGGTTTTACCAACAAATCTGTGTCCACTTATGCGAGAGATGATTATTAAGTTGAACCATAGAACGGATGTGACTAAACAGATGGCTTTGGATGCTTTTATATCCTCTGGCAAGTATGTCAAACATGTGAGCAAAAGCTGTAAGGTCTACAAGAAAAAGATGGAAAAAGTAATTCACTTAACTCAATCACTTTTTACAACAGAAGTTGAAATATTTGGAGGAAATTCAGGCTTACATATCTATTTACAGTTTGCTGATAAAGTATTTGATACTAACACAGTTGAGCAACTTAGACAACAGGGATATCAGTTTGAGCTTGTGGACGAATACGAATTAAATCCTAAGGGGACGGACAACCGACTTTTAATTGGATTTGGACATTTAACTTTACAAGAAATTGAGACTGGTTTTAGGCAACTAAAAAAGCTAATTGATAACCATTTTCAATAGTGCTATACTTAAGTTAGTGAATATCTATGATAATTGGATCATAGACTATTAACAGCTAGGAGTTAGTATGAAGAAATATATTTTGTTATACCATTGTTCTATGGAAGATCAGATGGCAGTAAGTAAACAATCACAAGAAGAAAGAGAAAAAGGCATGGCGCTTTGGTTCGCTTGGAAAGATGAACTGGGTGATAAACTGGTTGATTTTGGTACTCCTTTATTTAACGGTGTTAGATTAGTGCCAAATGTAGAAGATAGCAGTAGTAACTTAGAACTTTCAGGATATTCAGTCATTCAAGCAGATGACCTGGAAGATGCAAAAAAACTCGTAAGAAAACACCCACATTTTACTTATGGCGACAGCTGTAAAATTGAGATTCATGAAATGATGGACATGGGTATGTAGAGATTTAAGAGGCAATGCTATCATTGCCTCTTTTTCTATATAAAGATTTGTAAATAGCAACTCTAATTATATAAGTCTATGCTATAATTAATATAGACAATTCTATAACTTGAAATAGATCTTTGGCGAGATCGAGGGATTAAATATAGTTCATACTAATCAAAAGGAGTGACTATATGAAATTCAAAAGCATATCAACCAAATTAAGATTGGCTTTCTCGGTCATCTTAATCATTGTACTTAGTACCTTAGCAATTCTCACATGGCAATCCGCAGAACTTCAGAAGGAACAAGGCCGTAGCTTGGTGAATGAATCAGCTACCTTATTAAAGGAACTTATTCATCTGAGGAGCGATGATGCATTAGCATTAGCCCAAGCCTACGCCAATGATGAAATAATCATTGAAGCGTTAATCAATCAAGATGAAGAACTGATTAAAAAACATCTAGCCCCCATATTTGACGCTTACTCAAGTGAAATGGGTTTATCCGTATTTGAAATAGGAAACAAAGATGGAACAGTCTTTTTTAGAGGTCATAACCCAGATAAAAAGGGTGATGATAAGTTCAGTAAAGCCACAATACAAGGTGCACTAAACGGTCGTTCAATTGCAGGAACAGAAACAGGTTCTTCAGGCATTGCAATTAGGAGCTTTGTACCTATTAAACACGACGGGCAGGTTATTGGTACTATGCAAGTCGGCTTTTCAGATGCTTTTTTTGAAAGTTATAAGAAAGTCTCTGATTTAAATGTCGAATTATTCAATAGTGAAAAACTCATTTTTGTAACAAATGAAGAAGATGTAAGTAATTTAGACTTGGCTATTGATGATTACATTAGTGAAGATATACCACTAATCAGAGCTGGTTTAGATGGTGTAGAGCAATTTTTTGAACAAACAGATGAGATGCACTATTACTTACCTATTGTTGAACCTGCAAATGATAAGGTTATTGGTGTTTTTAAGCTGGATTATGATCTAACTGAGGTGAACCAAAAATTACAAAACGCCATTATGATTAGTGGTGCATTGATTCTTTTGATATTGGGACTTATTATATATATTCTCATTAACTTTAATCGTACAATATCAAAACCTATTACAGAGTTTACCAATATCATAGACTCTATGGCCAAATATGATTTTTCAGAAAAAACAATTCATAATCAGAAGTCATTGAAGATGAAAGACGAAACAGGCAAGTTGGCAAGAGCCATTGTTGCCCTTACAGAAAACATTGGGTCTGTAATTCATTCGACTCAGTCAATGGCGGAAGAACTTGCTGGTCACTCAGATGAGCTTGGTAACAATGCCGTTGAGGGTGCTAGAACTATTAAGGAAGTCAATATTGGCTTTAACGAGTTTAATTTAGGTATTCAAGATCAGGCAAAGGATATAAATGATAGTGTAGAAAGTTTACACCTTCTATCTACCAAGTTGAAGGAGAATCAGGAGATCTCAGATAAAATTTATCAAAGCTCCAAAGAAATTGATGAGAACCAGAAAATATCTGAAAGCAGTTTGCTTACTATGACGACAAGTTTTCAGTCTTCACTAAATTCTACAACTGAGTTGAAAACAAAGATAGATAGTCTTTTGGTAAGTTCTCAGGAAATTGGTGATATACTAGATGTTATTAAAAACATAGCAGACCAGACGAATTTGCTAGCACTTAATGCCTCGATTGAAGCAGCTAGAGCCGGTGAACATGGACTTGGATTTGCAGTTGTTGCTGAGGAAATTAGAAAACTTGCTGAGCAAACATCTGAATCTACAGAACGTATTAGCAACATTACATCAACCATTTCACTAAATGTAAAAGATGTAAAAGACGGCATGGATGTATCAACCGTTCAATTAGAAGATGCTAATGGTAAGCTGGATGAGGTGAATGAAGCCCTTAATGTAATTTCCCAAAAGGTTGCTGTGACCTTTGATGAAGTCAATTCATTATTAGAAGTTAATAAGGTTATTGACGGTTCTAAGGAACAAACACTATCCTCTCTTGAATCTATTTCAGCAGTGATAGAAGAAAGTGCGTCAACAGCTGAAGAGATTGGTGCTAGCTTAGATGTTCAAAGTCATATGATTGAAGATATAAGTCAACAAGCAGAAGCTGTTAAGGAGTCTGCAACAACATTAGACACTCAGACACAACAGTTTAAGTTGTAATGATAGGGACTAGGAGAAGTAAATGGATACAAGCAAACAGCAGTTTGAGATGATTAATCAAGAGGCAAATAAAATCATCATTTACCTGATAGCAATCTCTTTAAATGCAGGGGGATTGGTCTATTTCATTGCCTATTATTTTCTTCTGGATGCTAAAAACATGACAACTGTTTATAGAGCTTTGTTTATTTGCATCTTAGGTTTATTGGCACTGCTACTTAGGAAACTCAAATTGAATGAAGATGCATTAACCATCAGTTTGGGTTTTATTTTAGTACTAACTTACTTTTATTTGTTTAGTATTACAGAACGATTTGCTTTTCTTACTGTTTGGGGTTCAATCTTTATCTTTATGTCCATTGGCCTGATTTATATTAATAGAACCATACTATATATGCAACTTGCTTCTGCAACGATGATAATGATTTATTCAATTATGGACTTTTCTGTTAAAGAAGTGAAAGTAGAATCATCTGATCTTTTTGGACGATATGGTATTATCTTGATTGTATTTGTGGTTGCTATGTATGTCAACAAGTTGTACAAGAAAAGGATGATTGACAACTTAGACCAATATTCCAAAATTGTTGAACAGAAGGAATCTATAACTCAACTCTATGAAGAAGTTCAGGCGAGTGAGGAAGAACTGATATCACAGAACGATGCTTTAAATGCTTCTTATAAGAAGATTAATCAACTTGCATTTTATGATTCATTAACCCAATTGCCGAACAAAAATAAAATGGTCAATGACATAGAAATTATGGAAAGTACAGATATAAATGACGGAAGCCATTGCACATTCATTTTAATCGACATAGACAATTTTAAGAACATAAATGACTTACACACCCATGAAATAGGAGACCGTTTCTTAATCTATGTAGCTGAGAATCTGAAGTCATTGACACAAGATTATGGTTATAAAGTATACAGGGTAGGGTCTGACGATTTTGTGATATTAACTAAGATGAGTAAGACACCAGAGCCAATTACAACTTTGCTAAACCAACTAATCATAAAGTTTAAGGAACCTATGATTCATGAGGGATATGCCATAGGTACTTCTTTAAGTATTGGGATTAGTGAAAGCATAAGCAGTGGCTTAAAAGCACAGATTCTTCTTAGGAATGCAGACATTGCTCTGAATGTTGCTAAAAAAAGAGGAAAGAACAATTATGTCTATTTTGACAAGATGATTGAGAAGAAGTTAATGCGTAAGCTACACCTACAAGATGCCTTACAATCAGTGTTAGAAACTAATGAACTTTACATGGAATATCAACCTATTTATCATATTGCTACAGGTGAAATTGTAGGTTTTGAAGCCTTACTACGTTGGCAGTCAAAAGAGTATGGCTTTGTATCACCAATGGAATTTATTACCTATGCAGAAGAGAACATGACAATCATACCAATTGGAATTTGGGTTATAGAAGAAGGCATAAAGTTTATCCAACGCCTTAATAAACAATACAATCAGTCATTCAGGATTGCCATCAACGTCTCTAATGTACAACTTAGCAACCGTCAGTTCTTAAATGAGTTAGATGAAATATTGAAGAAATACAAGGCTGACACACACCTCATTGATTTTGAGATAACAGAGAGAGTTGTCATAGATTCTTACGAAAACACAGCTATTTTATTAAGTAGCTTACGTGAGCTTGGTATTTCAATTTCGTTAGATGATTTTGGTACGGGTTATTCATCGCTTTCCTATTTACAAGATTTACCAATTGATAATATTAAGATTGATCGGAGCTTTGTACAAGGTCTTAATGAAACTGATAACCCACTTGTAGATACAATTATTACCATGGCTCATAGGATGAACTTGGAAGTTGTTGCTGAAGGAGTTGAAACAATGGCCCAATTAGAAATCTTAAATGAGCGTCACTGTAATTACGTTCAAGGGTTTTACTTTAGCAAACCCCTTAGAGAAGAGGCGATTATGGCGTATTTAGATGGTTTGGAATAATATATTTGAAAAAGGAGATGTCATTCGACATCTCCTTTTTTTTCAACTCAATTGACAATATTAGGGCTATGACATACAATATAGTAAACGATTACTATGAGGTGAATGATGAATAAAGTTGTAGCGGGCAAAAGTATAGAAATGGGCCAAGCTTTTCTTGGGATAGAGTTTGGTTCAACTAGAATTAAAGGTGTTTTGATTAACAAAGAAGGCCATGTTTTAGCATCAGGTGCTTATGGCTGGGAGAATAAGTTAGTGGATGATATCTGGACTTATGACCTTGATGAAGTATGGATAGGTCTTCAAAGTTGTTATGTGGAAGTGGCTAAGAAAGTTGAAGAAACCTACGATGTGAAATTGAGTCGACTTGCTGGTTTGGGTATCAGCGGTATGATGCATGGTTATTTGGTTTTTAATGAGAAGGGTGACTTACTAACACCCTTTAGAACATGGAGAAATAACAGAACCAGTGCAGCAGCATCTGAACTAAGTGCAGCATTTACTTACCCCATCCCTCAAAGATGGAGCATAGCCCATCTTTACCAGTCAATATTAGACCAGGAAGAACATGTTAAGGATATCAAGTATATGACTACCCTAGCTGGTTATGTTCATTGGAAATTAACTGGTAGGAAATGTATTGGCATTGGTGAAGGTTCAGGTATGTTTCCTGTAGATATTTCCAAAGGGAGTTATTCAACAAGATGTCTAAAGGTTTTTGATGGGTTGCTGATGAACCGGCCTATGCCTTGGTCAATTGGCGATATATTACCTGAAGTATTGCTTGCTGGTGAAGAGGCAGGTGTTCTATCCATAGAGGGTGCCGCACTTCTTGATCCAACTGGACATTTGTCCCATAACATTCCCTTATGTCCGCCGGAAGGTGATGCAGATACGGGTATGGTTGCAACGAATAGTTTGAAGGAACGTACAGGTAATGTTTCAGCCGGGACATCTGTTTTTGCTATGATTGTACTTGAAGAACCATTGAAAAACGCCTATTCGGAAATTGACTTATTGGCGACACCTGAAGGTAAACAAGTAGCAATGGTACATAGCAATAATTGTAGCTCCGACATTGATGCTTGGGTATCCTTGTTTGGAGACGTGCTTAAGACATTTGGACAAAAGCAAGGGATGGATCAGTTATACACCACATTATTTAACCAAGCCTTACAAGGTCAAAAAGATGGTGGTGGCCTTCTTGCCTATAACTATTTTTCTGGAGAACATATGACAGGCTTTAGTGAAGGAAGACCACTATTGGTCAGACAGCCAGACAGCAGGTTTAATGTGGCCGATGTTATGCGAACACATTTAATGACTGCTCTTGGGGCCCTGAGGTTGGGCATGGACTTACTAGTAGAGAAGGAAAGAGTAGCGTTAGATCAACTATACGGACATGGTGGTTACTTTAAGACAGAAGGCGTTGGTCAATCCATAATGGCAGCTGCCATGAATGCGCCTGTTGCAGTGATGGAAACAGCCAGTGAAGGTGGCGCATGGGGTATTGCGCTATTAGCTCTTTACAGTCAGGTGGCAACGGATAGTATCTCTTTAAGTGATTTACTGGAGGATGTCATATTTAAGGATTTTGAATCAAAGATTGTTGAGCCAACAAAAGAAGATGTAGAAGGGTTTAACACATTTATGAAAAAGTACGTCGCTGGACTTGAGATTGAGAAGGCTGCAGTTGAGAATTTAATATAAGTCATTTGACAATATAGAAGTGAAGAAAAACCAGGTGTGATCATAAGATTATACCTGGTTTTTTGAGTGTTAATAAAATCAACTTTTAAATACAACAAATCCATACTCAAATGTCCCTATCTCAAATTGACACTTGGTAAAAAACGCTCTATCATTAAGGTATAACATAAATTATTTGTGCAATTACACGAATGATGGAGAAAATATCCTACTTTTAGGATGTAATACATTAAAGTTATCGATGGTCAAAATTAGAATGAAGAGGATGACTTATGAATAAAATTAAGCTAAAAGGCACATATGCAAAAATTAATCTTGATAATATTGTCCGTAATTATATGGAAGCCTGCAAATTGGTTGGAGATCAAACGCAGGTGACTTGTGTTGTTAAATCAGATGCCTATGGTCATGGCGAAAAACAGGTTATAAGAGCTCTAATGGATAGTGGTCTTAAGTTAATATGTGTCAGCACGATTATAGAAGGGGTAAGACTTAGGAAAACCTTTAAGGATATTGATATTTTAGTTCTTGGTTATACACCACTTCATCTTCTGCAACAAGTGTCAAAACACAATCTAATTCAAGCAATAAGTTCACTTGAAGAGGCAAAACATCTAAATAATTATGGTCACACAAAAGTCCATATCAAGGTTAATACAGGCATGAATAGATTGGGCTATAGTTGGATTAATGCACAGGAGATTGTGGCAACAAGCCAGCTAGAGAACATCGAAATTTGTGGCATATTCTCTCATTTACACAGTAGTGATGCACCTGAAAAATCAGCCTCTGACCTTCAGTTTATGCGCTATAAAGAAATGATTTATCATTTGGAAGAGCAGGATGTTGAATGTGGTATAAAACACATCTGCAACAGTGGTGGCATCATTGATCTTAAACATATGCACCTTGATATGGTCAGACAAGGCATTATGTTATATGGGCTTTATCCATCTGACGAAATGTCACATAGTCATATTCACTTAGAAGAAGCTATGTCCTATCATTCTTATATCGCAAGCCTTAAATCCGTCTATAAGGGTGAAGGGGTAAGTTATGGGCATGATTATATTGCAGACCACACCATGAAAGTTGCAACAATTAATATTGGTTATAGTGATGGGGTATTCAGAAACTTAGGTAATAAAGGTGAAGTGATAATCAGAGATCAGAGATGTAAAATTGTAGGTCGTGTATGTATGAATATGATAATGGTAGATGTAAGTCATGTTCAAGGTGTTGCAATAGAAGACGAGGTCATTCTATTTGGTAAAAGTGCCAATCAATTTATATCTATAGATGAAGTTGCTGAAATGGTAGGCACCATTAGTTATGAAATTGTTTGTAGAACAGGCTACAGTGTTCCTCGTGTCTATGTTAGACATGGTGAAGTGATTGAAATAGAGAATGACTTTTTAGAGGTTAAAGAATAAGGGATCGTAATAGAGAGAAAGGGTGATTAAATGTACCCAAGAGTGGTCATTAATGTAGAGAAATTTAGACATAACATTGAAGTGGTTAAAAAGGAAATGGATGCAAAAGGCATTGAAATTTTTGGCGTTAGTAAAGTCTTTAGTGGTAACCCATGGATTGCTAAGGAATATGAGCAGGCAGGTATAAAAGCCATAGGTGAATCAAGGCTTAAGAACCTTGAGAAATTACAGAATTTGAAGATGGAAAAAGTCTTACTACGATTACCTATGCACAGTGAAGTTGAGAATGTCATTACGTATGCAGATATCTCTTTGAACTCTGAGATTTCTACAATCGAACTTCTATCTAATGAAGCCATGAAACAAGGTAGAGTACATCAGGTTATTTTGATGGTAGATTTTGGTGATCTTAGAGAAGGTATTTATGACAAAGAGGAATTGTACAGTATCGTAGAAAAAGCATTAACCTTTAAAGGGATCAAACTTATAGGTATAGGTACTAATTTAACTTGCTTTGGTGCTGTTATACCCAAGATTAGTCACATGAACAAGCTGGTTCGTATTAGGAAAGAACTTGAAGATCGTTTTAACATAAAGCTTGATTATATTTCAGGTGGTAACTCAAGTTCCTATTATCTTTTGGACCACCCAGAGTGGCCTGAGGAAATCAATAACCTTAGGATTGGTGAAATCTTTGTTTGTGGGAGAGAGACTGCTTATGAAGAGCGGGTTAAAGGCACTTATGATGATGTTTTTGTCCTTGAAGCTCAGATCATAGAACTTAAGAAAAAACCATCTTTGCCAGAGGGAGAATCAGGTGTAGACGCTTTTGGCAATAAGCCAGTGTATGTTGATAAGGGTGAGATGATGCGGGCAATCTGTGCTATAGGAAGACAGGATGTTGGTATCGACGGTTTGATGCTTATTGATGAAGGTATAGAGATTTTAGGTGGTTCTAGTGATCATATGATTCTAGATGTCACCAATGGCAAAAGAGACTACAAGGTTGGAGATACAATTAAGTTTAAGCTAAAGTACGGTGGTATTTTAGGGGTTATGACAAGTGAGTATGTAAAAAAAGTATATGAATAAAACTTTTATCAAATAAAATTAAGTGGAGGATTTTATGGAAAACGTAAAAATAGCTATTTGGGGATTTGGTGCAATGGGCGCTGGTATGGGTAGAATGCTTTTGAACAAAGAAGGTGTAGATATTGTAGGTGTATGTGACTTACATCCTGAAAGACTGGGAAAAACAGTTTCTCAAGTACTAGATATGCCAGGTTGTGAAGAAGTTGTTATTAGTGGTGACATTGAAGAAGTGTTATCAGCTGAAAAAATTGACTTATGTTTGTTAGCAACGGATTCTTTTACAAGAGGGGCTTTTGATAAGATGAAGCTTATTCTTGAGAAAAAAATCAACTGTATTACAACAGCAGAAGAGATGGCTTACCCACAAGCTCAGGAACCAGAACTTGCTAAGCAGATTCATGCAATTGCCAAAGAAAATGGTGTTACTGTCCTTGGGACAGGTATCAACCCTGGTATGATTATGGACTTACTAGTTGTCTGTTTAACTGGATGTATGGAGACTGTAGAGACTATTGAGGCTAAACGTGTGAATAGCTTGTCACCATTTGGTGTGACAGTTATGGAAGAACAAGGTGTTGGTATCACTGAAGAAGAGTACAACAAAAAAGTTGAAGAAGATGATATGGCAGGCCATGTTGGTTTTAGCGAAAGTGTTAACATGATTGCAGATGCCATTGGCTGGAAACTTGATAAGTTTGAACAACAGATGAAACCAATCCTAACAACAATCGATCGTAAATCCCCTTATGGGTTTGCAGCAGCAGGTAACCTTGCAGGTATTAATATGACTGGTCAAGGTACAGTGGATGGCCAAGTGAAGATTAACATGATTCATCCACAACAGATTGAGCCAGAAATGGAAGGGACACATACAGGTGACTATATTACAATCAAAGGATCCCCTGAAGTAAACATGGCAATTACCCCTGAAGTAGACGGAGGAATTGGTACAATCGCTATGTGTGTGAACATGATTCCACATGTTATTAATGCTAATCCTGGTCTTAAAACTATGATTGACTTACCTGTACCAAGAGCAATTCTTGGGGATATGAGAGATTTTATCGACTAGTTTAGATAAAGAAGTTAACCATGACTGACCAATATACAAGGAGGTCCATGTGAAAGCAATTAAAGGAGATTGGGTTAGAATTTATAAAGTGGTTCTAACACCTGAACAAAGAGGTAGTAACATCCCTGAAGATACACAGAAAGTTCCTCTAGAGATGTGGGACAAAGGATTTTTGATCAATGAGCAAGCTGATATAGGCGATAGCGTCAAAGTGGAGACGATCATAGGCCGTGAAATTCAAGGCCAGCTTGTAGAAGTAAACCCAGTGTATGAGATTAACTATGGTAGCTGTGTGACAGAAACCTTATACATAGGCAGACAACTTAGAGAAATGTTAGGTGAATGACATGGATAATAAGATGAGTTATGACAAGGTTATGGGCAGGAAAAACCAGATCATGAAAAGTGCAGTTGGTATAGACTACGATGCCTTTGAAAGTGGTGGTATTGCCTTTGACTATGATGGGATGATGAATGAATCTAGCTATAGTTTAGAAGAAATGATTGATATACAGAATGATTTTGCTATTGGTAACACACCAATTATTGAGCTTAAGAATTTGACTAAGATTGCCAGGCAATTAGCTCCTGAAGGCAAAGGTGCACGTATCTTTATTAAAGATGAAGCCACTAATCCTTCTGGATCATTTAAGGCCAGAAGGGCAGCCATTTCTGTCTACCATGCTAAGAAGTTAGGTTATAAAGGTGTTATTGCAGCTACGAGTGGTAACTATGGTGCTGCTGTTGCGTCACAAGCAGCTATGCATGGTCTAAAGTGTATTATTGTGCAGGAATGTTATGATTCCAAGCAAAAAGGACAGCCAGAGATTATCGAGAAAGCAAGAAAATGTGAGGCTTATGGTGCAGAAGTGGTTCAATTATCTGTTGGACCAGAATTGTTCTATGAGTTCCTAAAGTTACTTGAAAGTACAGGTTACTTTAATGCTTCTCTCTATACACCTTTTGGTATTGCAGGTGTAGAAACTTTAGGTTATGAAATTGCCAAACAGTTTATTGAAAAGGAAGGTCGTGCGCCAGATGTGGTTGTTTGTACCAATGCTGGTGGTGGCAACTTAACTGGAACGGCTAGAGGGCTTATTAAATCAGGTGTAACAGAAACTCAAATAGTAGGTGCTAGTGTTAACCTTAAAGGTCTTCATATGGCCAGTGACACTCAGTTTAATAAAAAGTCATTTACTACTGGTCACACTGGGTTTGGGATTCCTTTCTCAACCTTCCCGGACAGATCGGATGTACCAAGATCAGCAGGACGACCACTTAGATACATGGACCGTTATGTGACTGTCAACCAAGGTGAAGTTTTCTATATGACAGAAGCATTAGCTCAGGTTGAAGGTTTAGAACGAGGCCCTGCCGGCAACACTTCTCTAACAGCGGCATTTTCTTTAGCCCAAGAGATGGATCAAGACCAAATGATATTAGTACAAGAGACAGAGTATACAGGTGCAGGTAAACATCTACAACCTCAACTTTCTTTTGCCAAGGAAATGGGTGTAAAGGTACTTGTTGGTAAGCCTGAAGATGAAAAATGTGGTGAGAATATTATTTTGCCAGAACATCCGAGCTTAATTAAGACGGTAGATTTAGACATGAATAAATTGAAAAAATCATATATTAAGAACGCTGTAGCCAATGTGGAAAAAGTGAGTGTTAAGGACATTCAGTTCTTGGCAGAAGACACTAAAGCAAGCACTGAGTTTGTTGAAGCGGCCATTACAGCACTAAATAGGAGGTAGTAATGAAAGGTTATATTAAACGTGAGGATGATTTTCAAGCTAGAAGACAACATCTTGCAAATCTATCAGATGAAGAATTAAATGCCAAGTTTTGGGCGCTGGTTGAAAAGACGGTAGACCCTCTTCTTGACTTAGCAAAAACCCACACTTCACCAAGTGTAGAACGTAGTGTCTTATTACGTATGGGCTTTAGTAGTATTGAGGCAAAACCAATGGTGGACATGGCTATTGACAGAGGATTTATATCTAAAGGTGTTGGACACTGTGTGTATAAGGTGTCTAAAGAGCAAAACTTATCAATCAGAGAAGCAGGATTACAACTACTAGAGGGTAAGTACTGGGATACACTAAAATTCTAAGTGAGAGGAAACGATGATGAGAGATTATAAGCCAAATGAAAAATTAGATATTAAGGATATATTAGATGATCTTGAGAATTATAGACCAAGGAGAAGGGGCTGGACCTGGAGGAATAAAGTAGACAATCTTGAAATGGATGGCCATACTTTTTCAGACTGTTCAGAGCCACTTAAAAATAGCATTGGAATTCCAAGTGCTGTGCAATATTTTGACAACTTAGACCCTCAACCACAGGAAGTGATCACAACAGAGATTGCATCCGGTCGTTTTGAAGATGATATTAGAAGAATGAGAATGTCAGCATGGCACGGGGCAGACCATATTATGGTTATTCGTACAGCTGGCCAATCACATTTTGATGGACTGATTGAAGGGACACCGCAAGGGATTGGTGGAATTCCGATTTCAAGAAAACAAGTTAGAGCTCATAGAAAAGCCTTAGATTTCATTGAAGAAGAAGTAGGAAGACCAATCAATTACCATTCATATATTTCAGGTGTTGCGGGACCAGAGATTTCAGTTATGTTTGCTGAAGAAGGTGTTAACGGCGCCCATCAAGATCCACAGTACAATGTACTTTATAGAAATATCAACATGGTTAGAAGTTTTGTTGATGCAGCAGAAAGTAAGTGTCTAATGAGCTGGGCAGATATAGCTCAAATTGATGGTGCTCATAACGCCAATGCTACAGCAAGAGAAGGTTGGAAAGTAATGCCAGAACTTATGGTTCAACATGGTATTAACTCTTTATTCTCTTACAAAACAGGTATGAAGAAAGAAAACATCTGCCTTTCTACAGTACCACCTTCAGCAGCACCAGTGCCATGTACTAAGTATGACTTACCATACGCTGTTGCACTTAGAGACTTTTTCTCAGAGTACAAAATGAGGGCACAACAAAATACTAAATACATCACATCATCATCAAGAGAAGCGACGGTTACACATGTACTTAATATGATGATTTCTAAATTAACCAGTGCAGATATCCAATCTACGATTACACCAGATGAAGGTCGTAATGTGCCATGGCATATGTATAACATCGAAGCTTGTGACACGGCTAAACAAACTTTGGTTGCTCTTGATGGATTGCTTGAAATGGTTGACCTTAAGAAAGAAGGTTTCTTAGCAGATGAAGCCAGAGAGATCAAAGAAAGATCTATTTTATACTTAGAAGAGTTACTTGAAGTTGGCGGCTATTTTGAAGCAGTTGAAAAAGGTTTCTTTGTTGATTCAGGTAAGTACCCTGAAAGGCATGGGGATGGTATTGGCCGTCAATTAGATGGTGGTATAGGTTCAGGTACGGTATTTGAGAGAGATCCAGACTACTTAGCACCTGTAACAGCTCACTTCGGTAATAACAATGTGGCTCAATACGACCCATCAGCAATAGATGACCCATCTAAGCTTATTGATGGATGTACACTTGAGAAGCCTGAGAAAATCATCTACATTGATGAACTTGACCAAGTAGACAATGTGAACGAACGTATGAAGGAAGCAGAAGCCTATAGAAACACAAACTTAATCAAGCCAGAAGTTGAATGGTTAGGTGACGGTACTGTTGTTATTGAGCTTTGTTTACCTACAGATAAGAGAACAGCAGAGTATGCAGCAATTGAGTTTGCTAAGAATATGAACCTATCTAATCCAGAAGTCATTCATGTTGAAGTACTTCATCCAGTAGAGGGTATTCGTGTTCAAGTAAAAGGCAAAACAGACTTTTCAGTGGATATTAGTAAGTTGGAGATACCTGACGAGCCAATTTTACTTTCTGATGATGAACTTTGGGAGGCAATCGAAAAGCAACCTCTTAAAGTGGTGGCAGCAACTGTTGGAGAAGATGAACACTCTGTTGGTCTTCGTGAAGTGATTGATATTAAACATGGTGGAATTGAGAAATGGGGTATAGACGTAGAATACCTTGGCACATCTTGTCCAGTAGAGAAATTAGTAGATGCAGCGATTGAAACCAATGCAGATGCAATACTTGCTTCAACCATTATTAGTCATGATGACATCCACTACAAGAACATGAAAAAAATTCATGAATTATGTGTTGAAAAAGGTATCCGCGATCAAATAACCATCGTATGTGGTGGTACACAAGTTATTGGTGACTTAGCAGTTAAAGCTGGTGTTGATGCCGGATTTGGCCGAGGATCAAAAGGAAGACATGTGGCGACTTTTATGGTGAATAACAGGAAGTAGGAGTGAGGAACCCACACCTCTGTCATCCTGAGGAGGTGTCGTGTGCCGACGTGAGGATCTGTCTTAAGTAGTCAGTAATAAGGAATAAGTAGAACACACTCTGTCATCCTGAGGAGGTGTCGTGTGCCGACGTGAGGATCTGTCTTTAAGTAGTCAGTAACAAGTATTCAGTCTTAAGGAAGAGATAAGGACAACTATGAAATTAGATATGTTAGTGGCTGAAATTGGTAGCACCACTACAGTTGTTAATGGTTTTATGTTTGGTGATGATCCAACTTATGTTGGATCAGGCCAGGCATCAACTACCGTTGAAGATGGTGATGTGACCATAGGCCTAACAAATGCAATTGAACAACTAAAACTTAATATTGATGCTCAAGATTTAGTTTATGATGAGTTGATTGCAACTTCTAGTGCAGCAGGTGGCCTTAGAATGACTGTTCATGGTCTTGTCTATGATATGACGGTAAAGGCGGCTAAAGAAGCTGCATTAGGTGCAGGTGCTAACATCCATATGGTTACTGCAGGTAAACTACGTCGAACTGACCTTAAGAAGATTAAAGAGATTCAACCTAATATCATTTTGTTGGCGGGCGGTGTTGATTACGGAGAGAGAGACACAGCTATTTATAATGCGGAGAAGATTGCTGAGTTGGGACTGGATGTACCTGTGATTTATGCGGGTAATATTCAGAACCAGGATGAAATTGAATTGATTTTTGAGGTAAGTAACAATCCCTTATACTTGGTTGATAATGTTTACCCTAAGATTGATCAATTAAATGTTGAACCAACCAGAGCTGTTATCCAAGATGTATTTGAAGAACATATTACACATGCACCAGGTATGGAAAAAGTACGAGAACTTGTTAGTGGTAATATCATTCCAACACCAGCAGGGGTTATGGAAGCAACTAAGGTCCTCTATGATGTTATAGGGGATGTTGTCACAATTGACGTTGGAGGCGCTACGACTGATATACATTCTGTTACTGAAGGTAGTGAAGAACTGGCAAGGTTATCTATTGCACCAGAACCAAAAGCAAAAAGAACCGTTGAAGGTGATCTTGGTTTGTATGTAAATGCAGATAAGTTGATTGAACATGCTAGTCGGGAAGTTTTGATGAAGCGGTTAGATCTCAGTGCAGAAACACTTGATAGTTACATTGATAAGATTGTTCCAATTCCTTCAACAGCTGATCAGAAGTGGTTTGTTGAAGCCCTTACTTCAGTGGCCTGTGAGATAGCCTTGGATAGACATGTTGGGTCTATGATTGATTTATTCTCAACGGCTGGTCGTAAAAAGCTTGTACAAGGTAAAGACCTAACAGCTACAAAATTTGTCATTGGAACAGGTGGTGCTTTAACTAATTTGCCTAACAGGATAAATATCTTAAAGTCGGTACTTTCAGAGGCCAATGGTGTGAAATTGCTGCCAACGGACTTGGCTACGGTGTTGATCGATGAAGACTATATCATGGCCTCACTTGGGGTCCTTAGTAAAACATATTATGATGAGAGTGTCGCTTTTCTAAAGGCGTCGCTTGGCATTAAATAAACTATTAAGTCAGACGCCCTTGCGTCTGATTTTTTTAGAAGATTAGCCGTGATAAAGACAGGAAAAGAGACAGGAAAAATACGGATGAGTAAAGGGGTGAGAATTATATCCATTCCGTGCCTTCCGTGTTCTCCGCGTTACAAAATATATCTTTTTCTCCTTTGACAAGACAAGCGTCTGTCTTGTATAGTGGAACTAGTCCAGAGACGAGGTGAGAAGATGAAAGACATTATCGGGATGCAAAGCCAAAACATATCAGACTATGACCAAAGCTCCATATGTAGTTTTGAAGTAGAAGTCATTGAAGCACCAACCAAACCCTTAATCCATAAGATGTCTCGATTCTTACTGATCAAAGAGGGCAAAGGTAAGCTAAGACTACAAGGGCGAGATTATGACCTTAAAGCTGGCACCATTGTTTCTATCCTTCCTTGGCAAACTTCAGATGTCTTTGAAGTCACTGAACCTCTACAGTTCTACTTACTTAAATATTACTTTGATGGGGTGAATAACCTTATTAAGTCTTTTTACAATACCAGTAACGATACAATCAACTTAACCAATAATATTACTGAAACACCTGTGATTCAGTGTGATGAGGCCCAAGAAGAGGCCATGACAAGTTTATTTCTTCAGATTAGACAAGAGATTGGCTTTGAGTCTAATGATGAGGCCAGACCTAAGCTAGACCTTAGCAATATTTATTTGATCAACAAGGTGGTTGAGGTCATTGTCCAGTTTTATAGAATAGGCAAGCTACTTTCTTCTGACCATTCAAACAATCATTCAATTAGTAATGCTGAGATTCTTCAATACATCTATAACCACCTAAGTGAAAAGTTAACCCTGAAGAAACTCTCAGGTATATTCTTCATTAGTGAGTCGGCAATAAGTCATTATATTCATGCAACAACTGGTTTGTCATTCTTTGATCTGATCAATGAAATGCGTATAGGAAAAACTGTGAACTTCCTTTTATACACGGATTTAACTATGGAAGAGCTGGCTGAGATCCTAGGTTTTGTAGATGGTGCTCATATAAGTAAGGTATTTATGTCACGTGTTGGGATCAAGGCTAATGACTATCGTAAAACTTATCAGAAGGTTAATGATATTTGTAAAGTCAAAGAAACCAAAGCTTCTTTTGAAATCATCGATTATATATATAGAAATTACATGGATGCCCTAACACCTAAAGAAGTGGCAGATAAATTTCATATATCAGTTAAACAACTTAATAAGATACTTATGTATCAAGTAGAGCGTAACTATGAGGACTTTCTAAATTTTGTTAGAGTGAACAGAGCTAGTGAATTATTGCTATCAACAAAATCGAGTATTACTGAAGTGGCTAAAAATGTCGGTTACAATTCGTCCAAAACACTCACACGAAATTTTCTTAAATTCAGGTTAATGACACCTTCTGTATTTAGACAAACCGTTGAGCTTCAAGAGGAGGAATAAAGGATGAGAAGAACACTGGGTATCCTGAAATGGAGCCCCAAGAGGACGCATATAGAGCCATGCAGTTATACCATTATATTATTACATTAGATCAACTGGAATTTGGATTAGGTAATAGGTAAAAATGATTGAGCAGCCCAAAATGAGGTGCTCTTTTTTTATTGTTGCAATTTACCACATTAATGCGCTACAATAGTCACTAGAAGAATACTGAGATGGAGGCAATATAATGAAAGACAGATTAATCATTCCTGAAGGGTACAGGGCACAACTGAATTTACTTGAAACAGAAGTAGCAATTAAGGAAATCAAGGATTTTTTTCAAGAAACCATGTCAGAGAGATTAGATCTCTTACGTGTATCGGCACCACTTTTTGTAGAACCTGAAACAGGCCTAAATGATGATTTGAATGGTACAGAGAGAGCTGTATCTTTTGACGTTATGGACATGGATAATAAAGAAGCACAGATTGTTCACTCCCTAGCAAAGTGGAAGAGGTTAGCATTAAAGCGTTATAAAGTTGAAACCAACAAAGGTCTTTACACAGATATGAATGCCATTAGAAGAGATGAAGAGATGGATAACCTACATTCAATCTATGTTGACCAGTGGGACTGGGAGAAAATAATTACAAAAGAAGCACGCAATGAGGATACTTTAAAGTCAATTGTGAATGTTCTATATAGTGTTTTCAAAGATACAGAAAGCTTTGTAGCAAATCGTTATACGGCACTGACACCATTTTTGCCTGAGGAAATATTCTTTATTACAACACAAGAACTAGAAGATATGTATCCTGACAAAACACCGAAGGAACGTGAAGACATCATTTGTAAAGATAAGAAGGCTGTCTTTATTTCAAAAATCGGAGGTTTACTTAAGTCAGGTATTAAACATGATGGTAGAGCCCCTGACTATGATGATTGGACACTTAATGGAGATATCGTCTTCTGGAATCCAATACTAGACAGAGCTTTTGAGTTGTCTTCAATGGGCATCCGTGTATGTGAAGACACACTTGTTAAGCAGCTTGAGATAGCAGGATGTCCCGACAGAATTAGTAAACCATTCCATAATATGTTGATAAATAAAGAACTGCCATATACAATTGGTGGAGGAATAGGTCAATCAAGAATCTGTATGTTCTTTTTACAAAAAGCACATATTGGTGAAGTTCAGGCTAGTATATGGCCAGAAGAGATGAAAGTAATATGTGATGAGAACGGCATAGACTTACTATAAATAGTGTAAGACCTTGTCTTTACTTTGAAAAAACTTTATTGAAAGAGGCCACTTAACCAGTGGTCTTTTTTTACATAGCTTATTTTTTCATGAATGAGGACTTGCGAAATTACCAATGATGCAACAAAAAAGTCATGGAACATAGGCAAAAATACTTGCTATATTATGGGAATTGTTATATAATCCATGCTTGTGTGTGAAGTAACTCATTAACCGTGTACCTAGTATATGGTTTCACTTTGTTCTTTTATAAAATCCTAAGTAAGGGCTAGAACAAAATAGATACAGATTAGAGAATGACCTCTAATCAAATGCGACATAGCTGATGTGGGCGATGCCTCTTTTGTTATGTCTAGCTATAGGAGAAGAAGATTGAAAAACTTATTTGTCAAAAATCAATGGTTGGGCAACGTTAAAGGTGATATTTTGTCTGGGATGACGGTTTCACTAGCATTAATCCCAGAAGCAATATCCTTTGCAATCCTTTGCGGAGTTAATCCAATGGTCGGTTTGTATGCATCCTTTTGCATTGCGATAGTGATTGCAATATTTGGTGGTAGACCAGGTATGATCTCAGCTGCAACTGGTGCGATGGCACTGGTAATGGTTAGCTTAGTTAGAGATCATGGTATAGAGTATATGTTTGCGGCAACTGTTCTAACAGGTGTTGTCCAGTTTATACTTGGAAAACTTAAATTAGGAAGTTTGATAAGTTTTGTCCCACACTCAGTGGTTCTAGGCTTCGTTAACTCTCTAGCAGTACTAATTTTTATGGCACAAGTACCTCACTTTGTTGGTGAAGGTGTTGCCATGTACTTGATCGTTGCAGGAACACTTGTGATTGTGTACGGTTTACCAAGACTTACAAAGGCGATTCCATCACCACTAGTTGCCATTGTAGTGATGACGCTAGTCAGTATTACATTAAAAATAAATGTAAGAACCGTTGGTGATATGGGTAGCATCTTAAGATCACTACCTAAGTTCCACTTAGCCAACGTTCCTTTTTCCATTGAAACACTTAAAATAGTTATGCCATATGTTGTTACACTTTCAATTGTTGGTTTGTTAGAATCATTGTTAACAGCAACAATTGTTGATGAGATGACTGACACTAAAGGTGATATGAACCAAGAGGTTGTGGGTCAAGGACTTGCCAATATTGTGGCAGGATTATTTGGTGGTATGGCAGGCTGTGCCATGATTGGTCAATCTGTTATTAATATTAAATCAGGTGGTCGTAAAAGACTATCAACGCTAGTATCAGGTATCTTCTTGTTATTCTTAATCATCGTCCTTGGAGATGTGGTTATGATGATTCCAATGGCGGCTTTGGTTGGTGTTATGATTATGGTGTCCATCAGTACCTTTGAGTGGCACTCAATTAAACAAATACCTAAGTTGAGCTTATCTTGTAACCTTGAGATGATTGTAACGATGGTGATTGTTATTGTGACACATAACTTAGCCTTAGGTGTCCTTGCAGGTATAGCTATAAGTGCTATTCACTTTGCTTGGAAGATTGCTAAAGTTCACGTAAAAGAACATACAATCACTATGCATGATGTAGAGTATAAAGTTTACAGAATCTATGGCCAAGTCTTCTTTGCTTCTACAATGCATTTTGCTGATTTATTTGATTTTGCTGGAGACCCTGACCATGTCATTATAGATTTTAAGAATGCTCACGTATGGGACCATTCAGGTGTTGAAGTCATTGCAAAAGTAAAAGAGAAGTATGAACGTGTGAGCAAACAGATTCATGTTGTTGGATTGAACAAGCAAAGTTCTGATGTTGTACTTAGACTTTATGAGAATATGACTGTATAGGATTGTGTTGAAAGTATTGAATAAGTTAAAGGCTAAGCAGATTGAAATCATGCTTAGCCTTTTTTTGATACTTATAGTTTATCATTCTCGCAGAGAATTTATTGTTCCAAATGATTTACGCTAAAACGCTAAGGAATTTAACACGGAAAACACGGAAGAACGCGGAAAGGTTGACTTTGCATCCTGAAAATGTTATCTTTTTGCGTTTTTGCGTTAGTCTTTTTATTTACCTTCCGCGTTTTCAGCGTACTCCGCGTTACTAATCTACTTTCTTTTCCCACATAGTACCCGTACTAACAGGGTTAAAGCCAATATTATAATAAAACTGCTGTTTAGACCCAACGTAGGCAACCTTAGCACCTCTGAGTCCACATCTTTTTACACCTTCTAGCACAACGGCTTTCCCAAGTCCAAGTTTTCTGTGGTCTGAGTGGGTACATACTGGCTCAACCTCAGCATAATAGTCACCTTCCATGTGCCACATACCACAGTAGGCGACATAGTCACCGTTAGGCGCCACAGCTGCTATAAGTAAGGATTTGTCCTGGTCAGGGGATTCTACTTGTCTTTGTCGTGTTAGGAGGTCCTCTTCAGCTTCAGGTGGATTTCCCACGTGGTTGAAGCCCGACCACATACAAGCATTGTGTTTCTTGACATCGTACTCATCATTAAAATTAATAAGTTTATAGCCTGCAGGCAATGTATAGTTCATATCATGCACATCAATATCAAGAACAGAATTTTCTTCAAACCACTCAATTGGTTTGAAACCAAGTTGTCTAGCATATGCCCCGGTTGTACGGTCATTGTTGTCTATAAGAACTCTTGTCGATTCTTTATTTACCAACTGGTTGTCTACAAAGTCTAACATATTTTTTTTGAGTGAATCATGAGCGGAATCAACGATCAGGTATAGAACATCTGCCTTTTCTTCAAAAACCACTGCACCAAAAATCCTGCCATCTTCTTCCCATAACTGCATTTTATCTAAGTTATCCTTATCAAGGTATGGCAATGCAAAAGCCCAAGTCCACCGACCCCACATAAAATGATGGTAAGTCATCTCTTCATGGTTGATCCGACGAATAAAGTCTCTTACTTTAAAAAAGTCAGTGGAGAAGCCCGTTTCACTTGTATAAGGTCGTTGTACGATTGCCATTTTGTTACCTCCTTTATGCTTATAATAATAGTATAGAGTATTTTGGTGGACATCTGTAGGTAGAATATGATTAGAGCTCAAATGACTTATGGCGATAAATACTGGCTATCTATAGAAGTTGATCATATTTGTGAAAATAGTTCTTCATCTATCTGATTTAAAACTTTCTATAGTAGAATTTATGTTATAACTAACAAAAAAAAGAGATTAGCACACGAAATATATACGAAAAGCCTATAGTGCTGGCGCAGCTGTGATCTTTATATTGTAAGTATTTAGAGAATAGAAGACTGAATACTTGACTGGTGACAATCCGTTGTGTTAATATGAGATGGCACTAAAGACAACCCTGAATAAATGGAGGGTTGTCACTAAAACAATGGAGGTAACAAATGTATAGTATGAAAAGAATATTAGCTATTTTAGTCGCAATGGTATTAGTTTTATCACTTGTGGCTTGTGGTGAAGAAGAAAAAAAAATAACCCTAGGTGAAGGCGATTGGGATAGTAATGCGTTTCAAGACCAGTTGGTTAAAATCATACTTGAAAATGGGTATGATGTTGAAGTTGATATAGTTACGGCAGACACAGCTGTCATGGTCTCAAGTTTAAAAACTGAAAAACTAGATGTATGTTTAGAAATATGGTCAGACAATGTTGTCACTTATGATGAAGATATAAAAAATGGAGATTACATTGAATTAGCGCTTAACTTTGATGATAATACACAAGGACTCTACGTACCAAGGTATTTGGTTGAAGGTGAAGGTGCGCTAGCTCCAGATCTTAAAACAGTCCAAGATTTAACTAAATATGTAGATTTATTCGAAAATCCAGAAGATCCTTCTAGAGGAATAATTTATGGTGGACCTGAAGGATGGGGTGCTACAGATTTCTTACATAAGAAGATGGATGCTTATGGACTAGGGGAATCATTTGATTTTAAAACAATTGACTCAGGTGCAACATTAGCGGCTACACTTTCAGGTGCATATCTTAAGGAAGAGCCATGGGTAGGTTACTATTGGGAGCCGACATGGGTGTTAGGTTTATATGATATGGTATTACTTGGAGACAGCAATTATTCAGAAGAAGATTTTGCCAATGGTGTTGGATCCTTTCCGACGGTTGATGTTACAGTAGCTGCAACCCAAACTTTTGTAGATGAAAACCCAGAATTGGCTGAATTCTTTAAAAACTATAGTACCTCTTCAGCAATTATTAATGAAGCACTAGCTTATATGCAAGAGAATGAAGTTGAGGCGGATGCAACAGCTAAATGGTTTATAGAAGAAAAACAAGATGTCTGGACCGCTTGGGTTGATCAAGATGTGGTAGATAAAGTGCTAGAAGCTGTAAAAGCACAATAGTACAAAGGTATTACTTGGAATAGATAATTAGAGAATTAAATTAACGAAGCAGCCAAGTGAGATAACTTGGCTGTTTCGTTGATATAAAACAAATAGAATGGAGATAAGAAATGTTTGATTTTCCAGATTTTTTACGATTTGAAATAAGTGAACCAATCGATACAGCAGTTACTTGGTTATTGCGGAACTGGGATGGGTTATTTGATATAATCAGCAGAATTATACTCATCATGTTTAATGGTGTGGAAACAGTTCTAAATGTTGTACCGTGGTGGCTTTATGTTGTAGGTCTATTGGTAGCTGGGTGGAAACTATACAATGTTAAAACAGGACTTACATTATCAGCTATGTTAATTGCAATCGGTTTATTTGGCTTGTGGGAGCTCATGATTTATACTTTAGTGATTGTTATTATATCTGTTATTGTGTCCGTATTAATTGGATTGCCAACAGGTATTTTTATGGCTAAATCCGAAAATGCAAAAAACATTCTGATGCCAATACTTGATGCGATGCAGACTATGCCAAGTTTTGTGTACTTATTACCTGCCGTTATGTTTTTTGGCTTTGGCCGTGTTCCTGCAATTATAGCAACAACAACCTATGCAATAGCACCTTTGATTCGATTAACCTATTTGGGTATATCAACTGTTAACAAGGAAGTTGTTGAAGCAGGAAAGTCATTTGGTTCTACATCAAGACAAATGTTGTTTAAAATAGAGATTCCTCAATCTTTGTCATCCATAATGACTGGAGTGAATCAGACGACAATGATGGCTATGGCTATGGTAGTCATATCGTCAATGATTGGGGCAGAGGGTATTGGAGAACAAGTGCTAATATCAATTCGTCGATTAGAAGTAGGTAAAGGTTTTCAAGCGGGAATTGCAATCGTATTTTTAGCGATTATATTGGATAGAGTCCTTCAAGGCTCTGCACAGAAGTTAAAGGAAAGGGCATAGAATTATGGGGACTAAAAAAATAGAAGTAAAAGACCTAACATTGGTTTTTGGAAAAGATAAAAAACAAGGATTGAAGTTGCTTGATGAAGGGAAATCAATCCAAGAGATTCGAGAAGAAACAGGTATAGCAATAGGTGTTAACAATATCAGCTTTGATATAGAGGAAGGTGAAATGTTTGTTATCGTTGGTCTTTCAGGTAGTGGTAAATCATCCCTTATACGGTGTATGAACTTGTTAAATAAACCAACAAGAGGTGAGCTGTTAATTGACGGTGAAAATATTATTGACTATGACAAAGATCAATTACAAGAGTTAAGACGTCATAAAATTGCTATGGTATTCCAGCACTTCGGTCTTCTTAGTCATAGGACGGTTCTGAAAAATGTGGAATATGGTTTGGAAGTTCAAGGTGTTGACGAAACAAAGAGAAAGAAAAAATCTTTAGAAGCAATTGATCTAGTTGGTCTCTCAGGATGGGAAGACTATTTTCCTAGACAACTTAGTGGTGGAATGAAACAAAGGGTAGGTCTGGCTAGAGCTTTAACCAATGAACCTGAAATTCTATTGATGGATGAACCATTTAGCGCATTAGACCCCTTGATTCGCCGTGATATGCAAAAGGAATTATTAAGTATAGAAGATTATATGGATAAAACCATTGTGTTTATAACCCATGATATGAATGAAGCTTTTAGGTTAGGTGATCGTGTAGCGCTCCTAAAGGATGGAGAATTAGTCCAACTTGGTAAACCTAAAGAATTCTTTGAAAATCCTGCTAATGACTATGTGGAATCATTTATTGAGGATGTTGATAAATCAAGGATTCTACGTGTAAAGTCAATAATGGAACAAGCATCTGTTATAGGTTATAAAGGTCAGAATAGACTGGAATTAATTCAGCAATTAGAACAAGCGGAAGTTGAACATTGTTATATAATTGATCATGACAAGACCTTGATTGGTTATGTTGAACGAGAGAAGTTGAAGGTCAGTCAATATGATCTAATTGATAAACATATCGATAAAAACTTTGAGGCGATTAACAGAAATGCTTACTTATCAGACATATGGACGAAGCTATCTGAAAGCGATATAGAAGTAGCCATTACTGACAAACGAAATCGCTTAAAAGGTGTTATAAATTATGAGGAGATTGTTAAAGCCTTGTCATAAGTTATTTTCAAATATCATAATTTTTGTTATAATAGAGTAACGTACTAAAAAGAGGTGGTTATATGTCAAAAAAAAGTTCCACACCAATTTATTTACAAGTAGCAGTTGATGTTGCAGGGCGAGTAGCAAGAGAAGAGTTGAAGCTCGGGCAAAAAATTAGCGGTAGGACAACTTTGGCTGGTGAGTATAATGTTTCGTCTGAAACTATACGTAAGGCAATGAGGTTACTATCGGATGTTAATATTGTAGAGGTAAAACATGGCCATGGTATTTATGTTTCTTCTTTGAAGCGAGCAGAGGAATTTATAGATAGATACCGAATTAAGGCTAGCGTTAATGAGCTTAAAGAAGAATTAATAGATTTAATGAAGCAAAGAGATGCTATAGAAATTAAAATGAATGAAACGATGAATTCAATTGTTGACTACACAAGCCGTTTCAAAAATAGTGACCATATATCCGTGAATGAATACTATTTAGATTATGACAAGTTAATCTATGAAAAGTCAATTAGAGAATTAGATTTTAAGAAGAACACGGGCATTACTCTGGTTGGAATAAAGCGAGATGGTATAACTATGTTGTCACCTGATGATGAAGAAATAATCAAAGCGAAGGACAAGTTGCTATATACGGGCATACAAAGTTCAAGTTTAAGGCTCGGTGAATATATACGTATGGTTTATGAGATTGTCAATATTTAATCTAACACAAATTTGAGGCACTTTAACTCTTAGGGGGTTAAGGTGCTTTTTATTGATTTTTCTATCTCTTATGGAAGCAAAATATTTAAAGCAGGCTTTCATAGTGATATAATGAAGGAGAAAGAAGAAAAGCATGGACTGGATATTGTAGAATTTTAAAGAAACTAAATGTGGAGTTGTAGCATATAAGTATATGAGGAAGGTGTAACAACTATGGACAAGGAGACACTTCTAAAGGCAGTAGAAATTGACAATTATGATTTAACGCAAGATAGTGATGGTATGTCAATAAATCATAGTGATATTTTGTACAATTTAATGTATAAACGCTATCAAACAGATGAAGCAGAAAAATTGTTCTAAATGATTAGTGAGAACAAGAGGCTCTTAGAGAAACAGGTTGGACGAGAGATTTCTTATCGTGTAGCGATTGCAGACTATAATGAGCAATATAATATGTTTAATGAGGTTAGACTGGTTGATAAGAGCTTCATTGAGGGTTTATCAGAAGTTGCTATCTATGATTCTCTTACAGGGCTTTATAAAAGAGGTGTATTTGATTCATTGCTCCTTAAGGAAATAAAAAAACATAGAAGACATCAAAAGCCTTTATCATTGTTAATGTTAGATATTGATGATTTTAAGAAAATTAATGACAATTTTGGTCACCAAGAAGGCGATATTGTCTTGATGGAAATAGGTGAGGTCATCTTAGAGCAATCCCGCATATATGATATAGAGTGCCGTTATGGAGGGGAATAATTAGTTAGTGTATTACCTGTAACTGATTCAAAAAAGGCTTATAAATTTGGAGAGCGCCTAAGAATCGAAATAGAAAAACATTTTTTAAAAAACCATATACGGTGACTGTAAGTATTGGAATTTCAGAATTAACTAAAGATGAAAATGTTGATGAGTTTATAGGAAAAGTTGATGAGGCTTTATATAAGGCCAAAAGTAGAGGGAAGAATTGTTGTGTTATCCTTTAACCGTAATTATTCACATTATAGTTGCATAAAGCGAATGTAGTTTGACGAGTGACAACCTATGTGTTACAATTAAGTTGTCACTATACATGGTCATAAAAAAATAGGTAATGGTGAAGTAGCAGTATGATTATTCGATATATGAATTAATACAGGCTCATGATGAACGGGTATTGGTAAATATATCAGTGAAGAAGAAAGTAATTGTGAAAAATCAGTCGAATAGAACTGGGGCTTGATTAGGATATAAAGTCATGATCGGTATCACTAAGTGGTACAAAGCGAGCAAATGCGAAGCTTAAGCGCTCTAACTCTGAAAAGAGTTAGGGCGCTTTCTTTTTTGTTCGGAAAGCAAACCTAATAAAGCAAGCCCCATTGAAACATTGAGGCTTACAATAAGGAAATTTTCACAAGAAAACGACCGAAATATGAGAAGAATTTATTTAGAAGTTAGTGTAGCCATTATAGTTAATTAGACACAACGAAAGGAGAAAAAATATGTTATGTAGATCAAGGGCAATGGACAAGTTCAAGTTAGTGGGAAAAAATGGTGAAATTGGTAAGGTTAAAGACTTTTATTTTGATGACCAGGAGTGGGTTGTTAGGTATTTAATTGCCGACACTGGAACTTGGTTGAGTCATAACAAAGTATTAATTTCTCCCCATTCAGTAGTTAAGGTTAATGAGGCTAATGAAGTTATTAATATAAGTCTAAGCAATGAGCAAATTGAGAAAAGTCCTTTACTAGAAAGTGATAAGCCAGTTTCAAGGCAATTTCAGAGAAAGCTACTTTCTTATTTTAATTATCCAGATTATTGGGGGGCAGGGAAAGTGGGATTTCAGAACCCAGGTGATATGGGGCAACATCAAATACTGAGTGAAATCGAAAAGAACAAGCTTGAAGGATTTAAAGATGAGGAAGTATGGGACCCTAATTTAAGGAGTATCCATCATGTCAGAGGTTATCATATCCAATCAACTGATGAGGCAATAGGACATGTGTATGATTTTCTTATTGATGAAAGCTCATGGGATATTAGATATTTAATTATTGATACTAACAAGTGGTTACCTGGGAAAAAGGTCATTGTCTCTCCTGAGTGGATTAATAAAATTAGTTGGAATGACTCCTTAGTATTTGTTGACTTATCTTTAGAAAGCATCAAAAACTCAGAGACATATGATGAAGTGGGTATAATTGATCGTGAGTATGAGACAAGACTTCATAACCATTATAGGAAGAAATTGTATTGGGATCAGGATAAGAAAGATTGACGAGGTATTTTATGGCAAAGAGAAATGCAACACCAATATACTTGCAGATAGCTGTAGATGTTGCTGGACGAATAGCTAGAAAAGAATTATTACCGGGTCAGAAAATTAGTGGCAGAACAACCTTGGCAAGTGAATATAATGTGTCTCCAGAGACTATACGTAAAGCTATGCGTTTATTATCAGAAGTCAACATTATTGAAGTTATTCATGGAAAGGGCCTTAGTGTATCATCTGCTTGTAAGGCTGAGGCGTTTATTGAAAGATTTCGAATTAAATCAAGTGTTAATGATCTGAAAGAGGAAATGATTGACTTAATTAAAGAAAGGGATTCTATTGAGTTTAAAATGAATGAAACGATGAATGCAATTATTGACTATACAAGCAGGTTTAAGCATAATGCTGAGCTACCGATAAATGAGTACTCCTTAGATTATGATACTTTAACAACTCAAATGACCATTAGTGAATTGGATTTGAAAAGAAAAACAGGCGTTACATTGCTTGCAATAAAGCGAGATGGTCATATTATGATATCACCAGATGAAGAGGAAGTGCTTAAGTCAAAAGATAAATTGCAATATGTAGGAACAGCTAGTTCAATTATTCGTTTAGGAGAGTACTTGAGAGAAGTGTTTGAAGAATGTTAATAATTGAGTCGTTTAAGAAGGAGAGAACATATGATTGAACGAGATACAGAAGAAGTTTTAGGACATAGTTTAGTGCAACATGGAAGTCTAAATGACCGTGTCTATGTCATGGATTATAAATATGCACTGGATCCATACTTGATAAATCAGATCCAGTTACTGGCGAAAGGTTTCGATTACGGAAAGATTATTGCTAAGATTCCTATGGAGGCAAAACAGAAGTTTATTAAACATGATTTTACGATGGAAGCTATAATTCCTAAATTCTACAATGGTAAGAAAGCTTGTCTTTTCGTCGCAAAATATCATAGGATAAATCGTAAAAAAGTACCGAATAAACAAAAAATCAAGAATATATTGTATAAGGTTGAAGATGATCAAAGTTCCGATCTAAAAGACTTAAATGATCATTACAGGACAAGAGTCTTAATGGAAGAGGATACAGAAAAAATGGCAAGTATTTATAAAAAAACATTTAAGACTTACCCCTTCCCAATTCATGACCCAAACTATCTTAGGAAAACGATGCAAGATGAAACGGTATATTTTGGTGTATTTAATAAAGAAGAACTTGTAGGACTTAGCTCATGTGAGTTAAACAGTTCTCAAGAAAATGTAGAAATGACTGATTTTGCCGTTCTGCCTCAGCATAGGGGGAAACATCTGGCAAAACACTTAGTAAGAAAGATGGAAAAAGCTATGACTGACATTGGCATTAAAACGGCTTATACGATAGCTAGAAGTATTTCCTATCCTATGAATGCAACCTTTTCGGATGCAGGCTATACTTATGGAGGCACATTGTGGAACAATACACAAATAGGTGGAAAAATTGAATCGATGAATGTGTGGCATAAAACTTTAAATGATTAAGGTTGTGATGAATCTGACTCAATTGTACTTAACATAATGGAGAAAACTTGGACATTAGAGGAATAAGTGACATGGCAGAATTAACTGCTTTAGATACTGTAAATATAATTGAAAAAATGAATCGAAAAATATTGGTAGAATTCATTGAATCTATAAGCAATTATCAGGTAAGTTAAATATTAGAGATCTTTTCATCTATAAGGACAGGACATTGGTAAAAGAGATAATGGATACTAAAGTTATATATGTATCCCCCTATGAAGATCGAGAGAAGGTTGCCTTAATCACAGCAAAATATGACTTGGTCAATATTCCAGTTCTAGATGAATCGAAAAGAATTCTAGGTGTTATTACATCGGATGACATTATTGACAGTATGTATAAAGAACAAAATGAAGAAGTGCTAAATATGGGTGGTGTTATCAACGATGGTACAATTGATATCAAAATTGGGAAGTCTTTGATGAGTCGGATACCTTGGTTACTGTTTTTCTAGCGTCATTTATAATTAGCCTATTTGATAATGAGATTGAAAAATTTGTAGGTTTGGCGATGGCTATGCCTATCGTAGCAGGAATGGGAGGCAACTCTGGTAATCAAGTGCTTGCTGTTACAATTCGGTCAATTGCACTTGAGAAATTGAAAATTAGAAGGCATTGGAAATATGTCTTTGTAGAAATTACAGTAGGATTGATTAATGGTTTGTTAATGGGTACCATTGCTGCAATGATCATCTTTATAAAATTCAAGTCTATTAGTTTTTCATTCGTCATCCTTATTTCAATGGTATGTAACTTTGTTATCGCAAATACGATGGGATTTTTGATCTTTCTATCCTTATCTAAACTAATAATTGATGTTATATAGCATTTACATTAAATACACATTAGAATCAAAGACTACCTAAGATTGACACAGATAAAAGAGGATTTGGGTATAGGATTAAGAATATCTTGTTGCTATTGACCAATAACCGAACGCCCTTCTATATTTTTAATCAGTTCTATTGTTTGATCAGATTTGAATGATAATCTTCTATAATAAGGAATTATTGAAGTGAATCCCAAATCCGTCATGCTGAGCAGCTTTGTGGCGTGAGCATCTTTCATTAACTAACAAGTAACGACTAATCTAGATCTTCATAGAATAGAACGCCTCAAGATGACAGAAATTTGTATATGATTAACCCTAAAACACTCTAATTTACGATTATCTCCATGCACTAAAGTCATCGCAAAAAGACTCCTAAATTGAACATTTAGCACCCAATAAAATAAATCATCTTAACTTAAGCTGATGACGTTGTAGAATCCTATCAAGTATGATAGCCTATAAGAGTAATTAGGTCGACCTTATGGAGGGGAAAGATGAAAAAGCATATTGTACCGGTGGTGTTGGTTATTAGTCTTCTTGTATCATTACTGTTTAACTATTCTTTAAAAGGGAATATAGATGAGTTGACTTCTCAAGTTACTGGACTGGAAAGCCAATTAGAAGCTGGAGAAAGTGATTATAGTCTTTTAGAGGATGCCTTTGTTTTACTTGAATCTAAGAACGAGGAGATTTCTCTTGAGAAACGCGAGTTGAAAGAACAACTTAGTGAGATAGAAACAACTTTAGGGGATGTTGATGAGAAATTAAAGGCAGATGGGGACATTATAGGTCGGATTGATGCCATCGCTGAAGAAAACGCACAATGGCGTGAAGCACTAAACCTTATGACAACAAAGTTCAATGAGCTAGAAGCACAATTAGCTGAAATAGAGAATGCTGAAGAGGAAGTTGTTGAAGAAGTGGAAGCAAGTCCAAGTCCAGATGTGGATTATAGTGAATGGCTAAATGATGTAGATGGTATACTTACTTACATTAATAATCGAATTGTTGAACTTGAAGATGCAAGCTCTACTTTACCAGCTTTAAGTTTAGAACGTATTATGATTAATCAAGAAGTTGTGTTCTTAAACAATACAGTATCAAAAATTGAGGCCTTAAGAAGTAAGATAGCCACAAAATAGATTAAGTTAAGCCAGAGGTGATAACAATCACTTCTGGCTTTATTTAGGATTAACGCAAAAACGCTAAGAAAAAGAGAACTACTAATTTCACTGATAGAATAACTATAACACGTATAAATACTATGATTAGAGAAAGATGAATACATTGATCCTTACTATAATAAACCATCAAATCGTTTATCCGTGCTAGCTTTTAGTTCTTAAAACATTAACTTCAAGATCCTAGTTGGCCGGCCAGAGCCGTTAACAATCTTAGAGCCAACAACTTCTATATAATCCCTTTTCTCCAGTTTTTCTATTATACGATTCATACTTCTTGGTGAAGTACCAAACTCAGAAGCCAATTCTTTTGACGTAAACAAATCTTTCTTCAATTTTTCTTTAATGCAGTGAAGACGGTAGATGTTATTGATGCTAATACCTGTGTCCTGAGAGACAACTTCGAAGATAGAATCAGTGATAGGATCAGGATCTTTTTTGTGAACAGTTTCAGGAAGGATTGGACCATAGCTGCCTTTATCACTGACAATATAGGCTTGATTACCTCCTCTCTTTAAAGATTTATTTAAGCCTAAGGAAGCGTTGTATTTAGCTTGTCTAGCTGTTGTTCCAAAGCCGATGCCCATGCTTATAGTATGAGAGGTATTGGCTTTTATTCTACTCAATATTGGCAGTGACTTAAGGTTATTTGTCTCAGATTCAACTTGCTTTCGTGTAGAGAAAATAGTGTAATGATGAATGCCGGATTCTACAACTGCACCTTGGATCTTCTGTGTGAAGCGATAGACTTCTTCACTAACGCGATTTTTTTCGAGTAGTAATTGGTATTCATTCTCTAGTATGGGGTTATACTCACTTGGCATATCTATCTCAATTGAAATCACCACAATCTGACTCTGTGTATGGGCGACCGAGGTGATTTGTAATAAGAGGTTGGTTAAGGTATGTTTGATGGCGTCTGCTGTGGGGCGAATAAGTAATGCAGGTATTTGGTTGTTGACTAATTCTTCGTAAACTGCCGATATGCCTGTAATTGCAAAGGACGTTTGTTTGGATTCAAAACTTTCTTTGTGGAACTGAAAGAGATCTTCGAGCAAATGATGGTTACGAATATTTAATGGAGCAATTAGGATATGAAGTTGATCAATATCGTAACCAATTTCTCTATAAGTGGATGCCACATTCGAATGCTCATAGGAGTCAATGCTAATGGTTTTAAGATCATAATTGTGGATAAGGCTTGCCTCTAGAAGTGTCCGTTGTAATTTACTTTGGTCATGTTCTATATAAACACTTGGCAGGTCTGTGTGGACTGAATGATTCACAAGTTCATAGGGAATATTTCCGGTGTAAAACAATCCGTCTAGATTTTTGAGTTGTGACTTAAGGTAGTTGATTGTTTGGTCAAGCTGATCCAAAGTACTTGATTCAAAATGTATGATTTCAATATCTTCAAAATGTTTTTTTGCTGTTTCTTCAATCAATTGTATGTTCCGTATATGTCCAATAACACCAATTTTATACATATGAACCTCCAGAATATATGACTTAACTATACTTATATTATAAAGAAAAGAGACTTAAAGTCAATATAAGGTCATAATTATCTAAACATCCTATTACACCGCCTTAAAGACAACTTAAAGACACTATACGGCAGCAGGAGCTGGTGCGACAATATGAGTATCAGATATTGTGATAATTAATTGAACTCAAAGGAGATACTATGGCCAGATATATGCCGGAACCATTTAAAATCAAAATGGTTGAACCACTTAAGATGACAACTAGAGAAGAACGTATTGAGAAATTAAAAGAAGCCAATTACAATGTATTTGCATTAAAGTCAGATGACATCTATATTGATTTTTTGACAGACAGTGGTACAGGTGCGATGAGTGATGCACAATGGGCTTCTATGATTACAGGTGATGAGTCTTATGCTGGAGCCAGAGGTTACCAAAGAGTCATAGATGCTGTACAAGATATATTCAACTATGACTATGTACAACCCGTTCATCAGGGGAGAGCAGCTGAACAAGTACTATTTCCCTATTATTTAAGTGAAGGAAAAAAATGTATCTCTAACATGCATTTTGATACAACAAGAGGCCATGTTGGTCTACTCGGTGCAGAGGCAGTGGATATAGTAGTTGCTGAGGCTTCAAACACTCAAACCTTTGCACCTTTCAAAGGAAATATGGATATTGCAAAAACTGAACGTTATATTCAAGAAGTGGGTGCTGAGACGGTCGGTCTAATGATCATGACCATAACCAACAATTCTGCTGGAGGACAACCGGTATCTATGCAGAATATGAGAGAAGCAAGTGAACTGGCTAAGAAGTATGATATCCCTCTAATAATAGATGCAGCAAGATTTGCAGAAAATGCCTACTTCATTAAAACGAGAGAAGAAGGATATGCTGATAAAACCATCATCGAGATTACAAGAGAAATGTTTGGCTACGCAGAAGCCTTTACGATGAGTGCTAAAAAAGACGCTATTGTCAATATGGGTGGTTTAATAGGTATAAAAGACAGTGTAGAGATTTATGAGAGTGTAAAAGGAATGACGATACCTTATGAAGGTTTTGTAACATATGGTGGTCTTGCTGGTAGAGATCTTGAAGCTTTAGCGGTTGGTTTATATGAAGGAACTAAGGCTAGTTTCTTAAAATACAGGATTGGACAAGTCGAATACCTTGGAGATCTACTAAAAGAAAGTGGTGTCCCCTTCCAATACCCAGTGGGTGGACATGCGGTATTTATAGATGCGAAAGCGATGTTACCCCATATTCCATATTATGAGTTCCCAGGTCAAGCCCTTGTCTGTGAATTATACATTGAGGCGGGTATTAGAACTTGTGATATTGGGTCTTATTTGTTAGACTTAGACCGTAAAACGGGTGAACAATTAGAAGCTGAGATGGAGTTCACAAGACTGGCAATCCCAAGACGTGTTTATACCCAAGCTCATTTTGATATTGTGGCTGAGGCCCTTGAGAATATCATGAAAAGAGCAGATCAAATCCGGGGTTACAAAATCACTTGGCAACCACCAGTACTTAGACATTTCACATCTAAATTAGAACCGATAGTAAAATAGACTAGTTAAAAAAGGAGATTACAATGAAAAAAATTATCCATACAGAAAATGCACCTGCTGCAATTGGACCATACAGTCAAGCCAATGAGATTAATGGAACAATCTATGTATCAGGTCAACTACCTTTAATCCCAGGTACTAAGGATTTTGCAGGTGAAACCATTGAAGAGCAAACAAGACAATCGCTGACAAATGCTAAAGCAATTCTTGCTGAAGCAGGTTATGCAATGACAGATGTTGTTAAGGTGACGGTACTACTTGATGATATAAGGGAGTTTGCAGGAATGAATGGGGTCTATGGTGAATTCTTCACTGAGAACTATCCAGCGAGAGCAGCCTTTGAAGTTGCTAAGTTACCAATGGCAGCTAAAGTTGAGATAGAGATGATTGCTGCTAAGTAAATAAATAATAGCTGAAATAGATCTATATAAGGAACTGCATTAGGCATAAACCTAATGCAGTTCCTTCTTAATATACGCGTTTATTACTAATTTTGTTCTTTTTGTATAACCACTATGGATATTTATTAAAATCGAAACATGGTATAATTAACAAAGATTGATAAATATGTAACAAACATAAAAAGAACAGAGGAGATACTATGAAAAAAATACTTGCATTATTATTGACAGCTATTCTTGTTGCAGCTTTGTTTACAGCATGTGGTAAAGAAGAAGCAGTGGAAACACCAGCTACAGAAACTAAAGAGGAAGCAGCGACTGAAGGAACTACTGAGGAAGTTGATGCTGTAACTACAGCTTCAATAGTTGACAATGCAGCTGATTTAATAGTAGCAGTAAGCACAGATGGCGCTTGGCTTGCAGCAACACTTAACGACATTACAATGGATGAAGACCTTGTTGTAGAAGGCGAATTCATTAGTAAAGAAAAAATTGACAGAAAATTAGCCCTATACACTCAAGATGAAGATCGCAATATTACAGCTCAATTTACAGTAACAGCACCTAAATTGATTGTAAAAAGTGAAAACTTTAGAATAACTGGTGGAACATTCAAAGGTGATGTATACGTTGAAGCTCCTGGCTTTAAATTAGACAAGTCATCAACAGTTGATGGTAACATCTATTTTGCATCAAAAGAGTTACTTGATACATTTACTGTAAGTGATACTTCAATTGTAACAGGCACAATTCAAGTTGATGGTGTTGACGTTGTAACGTCTGCATCACTTGTAACAAGTGTTGATGGTTTAGTGAATGGTCTTAGTGCTGATGGTACTTGGATTGTTGCAGTTTACAACAATATGACACTTAAATCAGACATCGTTGTTGAAGGTGTATTCCATGACAAAGCTGATGAATCAAAAGACCTTTACCGTAAATTAGCCCTTTACACACAAGATGCAGATCGTAACATTACAGCATCCTTCACACTTGCTGCACCTAACATGATTGTAAAAAGTGAAAACTTTAAGATTCAAGGTGGTACATTTAAAGGTGACGTCATTGTTGAAGCACCTGGATTTACGATTGCTAAAGGTTCAGTAGACGGTAACGTGTACTTTGCATCTCAAGAACTTATGGATTCAATGGTTATGGATGATGCTAGTTCTGTAACAGGTGTTATCGAACTAAAATAAGTTATATAATTAAAGAGATTATTTGGGGATGTCTCATTTATTTGGGACGTCCTCTATTTCATTTTGGAAATAGAAGGAATGTAAGTATGTTGTATAAAATAGGCCTCTATATGGTGGTCGTAATTGCCTTGGCAGGATGTGCAAACAAAGACATTGAAGGCTCTAAACAAGAGGCATATAGTAGAGATGAGTATGTATTGGGGACTATCGCAAGTATCCAATTATTAGAAGGTGGTTCACAAGCTTTGTTGGATGAAAGCTTTGATCGACTAAGGGAAATCGAAGACCAAATGTCTGTCACCATAGACCATAGCCAGTTATACCAACTTAACCTATTAAGTAGTGGCTTAGCTAGTAATGAAGAGATGACACCATTTAAATTAGAAGATGATGTGATGGCGGTTGTTAGAGCAGGTATTTATTATGGGCAACTATCTGAAGGTGACTTTGACATTACTATGGGACCAATCATTGGTCTTTGGCAAATAGGAACTGAAGATGCTCGTATTCCTAAAGAAGAAGAGATAGATCGTCAATTAAGATTCGTGGATTATAAACAAGTTTTATTAAATGAAGAAGAAAGCACGGTTACTTTGTCACCCAAAATGTTATTGAACTTAGGTGGTATTGCAAAAGGATATGCAGCCGATGAAGTTGGGGAAATCCTTGTTAGTGCAGGTGTGAAAAGGGCCATCATCAATTTAGGTGGAAATGTAAAGGTTATAGGTAGTAAAGCAGACAAAGTGCCATTTAGAATTGGCATACAAAATCCTTTTGATCAAAGAAATGACTACTTAGGTGTTTTATCTGTTGAGGATCAAACCATCGTAACAAGTGGAGATTACGAAAGATATTTTGAAGTAGATGGCGTCAGATATCATCATATATTTGATCAGACAGGCTACCCTGTTAGAAATGAGGTTGCTTCTGTGACAGTTGTAGCCAAAAGTTCTATAGATGCAGATGCCTTATCAACGATACTTTTTATTCAAGGTGTAGATAATGGCATTGATCTTGTGAATCAATTAAGTGATGTTGAATGTATATATATAATGAAAAATAAAGAAGTGTATCTTTCCAGTGAAGCATTGATGTCAGTCTTTCGATTAACTGACCAAGGGTTTCGCTTGGCTGAAAGCAAATAGATGGGAGCAATTAAAATGAATCAGAAAAAAAATATTGTCATTTTAGGTGCAGGTTATGGTGGCATCCTTACTGCAAAAAAATTAGCAAAAAAGTTTAAAAAAGATGCAGATGTTACAATTACGATTATTGATAAAAACGCCTACCATACAATGCTGACTGAGTTGCATGAGGTAGCTGCAGGTAGAGTGCCAGAAGAATCCATTCGTATTGATTTAGAGAAGGTTTTCTATGGTCGTAAAGTGGATGTTGTATTAGATGAAATTAATGAGATTGATTTTGAAGGCAAAAAACTGGTAGGGTCGGTGGATGCTTATGAATATGATTATTTGGTGATTGGTACAGGATCTAAACCAACTTTCTATGGCTGCAAAGGGGCAGAAGAACATGCCTTAACCCTTTGGTCATATGAAGATGCACTCTTGATAAAATATCGTGTATTGGAAGCATTTGAGAAAGCCAGTGTTGCAAAAACGCCGGATGAACGTGCACACTTATTAACTTTTGTCGTTATTGGGTGTGGTTTTACAGGCATAGAAATGATTGGTGAACTTGCTGAGTGGAAAGAGCAGTTGTGCTTTAACTTTAATATACCTGAAGAGGAAGTTAAGATGTATGTCTTAGACCTTCTACCAAAGGTATTGCCAATGTTTAAAGATAAATTGATAGCTAAGACTGAAAAGCGTCTTGAGAAATTAGGCGTTGAAATTATGACCCACTCTAACATCACTGAAGTAAAAGAGAACGCTGTATGTATTGAAGGTAAAGATTGTATTCAAACATATACAACTATATGGGCTGCTGGTGTAGAGGGTAGTGATATTATGTCGAGCCTTGATAGAGATGAAATTGAAAAAGGGCCAAGACATAGGGTTCAAACAGATCAATATCTACGATCAGTGACCCATGAGAATGTCTTTATAGTCGGGGATAATATTTTCTATGTACCTGAAGGCCAGGACAATGCTGTACCACAAATGGTTGAAAATGCTGAACATTCAGCTAGGTTAGTGGCCAACAATCTTACAGCTACTGTTCAAAATAAAGAGTTAAAACCATATAAACCAGTATTCCACGGTGCTATGGTCTGTATTGGTGGTAAATATGGTGTTGCACAAGTAGGTAATAACAAGAAGCAATATGTTTTCTCTGGTTTTATTGCCATGTTGATTAAACATGTCATTAACATGATTTACTTTCTAGATGTATTAGGATTTAATAAAGTTTGGACATATATGATGCATGAATTCTTCCATGTGAACAACCGACGTAGTTTTCTTGGTGGCCATTTCTCTAAACGATCACCTAATTTTTGGTTGGTCCCACTGAGGATTTTTGTTGGTGCTAAATGGTTCATGGAGGGTGTTGTAAAATTAACGAAGGTTATTGAAGACCCAACATGGATATTCCTTCTACCATCTAAAGTAGAAGTATCAGGCGCTTCAGAAGCCGTTGAAGAAGTTGTAGAAATAGCAGAGTTAGCAGCAGATGCTTCATTGATAGAAACAGTTGTCCACTATTTTGAGTTGTGGGGTACTTGGCAAGGTGCCTTGCCTGTCCCAGAATTTGTAACTAATATTGTAGACTGGTCTATGGACTTAGTCTTCTACCAACCTAGTGGTGAGTTTACTGCTCTTGCATCTGTATTCCAAACAGGTATGGTTGTTGCAGAAGTATTGATTGGCTTGGCCTTGATTGGCGGCTTATTCACTATGTTGGCTTCAGCAGGATCTGTTATCATGGGTGGTATGATTTGGGTTTCAGGCTCAGCACCAGCAGAAATGTTATGGTACATGGCAGCAGGCGTAGCCTTAGTAGCTGGTAGCGGTAGCACATTTGGTCTTGATTACTATGTATTACCATTCTTGAAGAAACGTTGGAAGAAGTTGAAGTTTGTGAAGAAATGGTATCTGTTTACTTAAAGAAGAAGGAACGATTAGTTAGAAGATTGAATTTGGTGATAGTATGAATATAGATATATTGAACGATGAACTTATGTTGCTTCAATTAGATAAAGTAAAAGAAAAAATGAAGTCACAAACAGCGTCAGGAGATGCTTACCTTAATGGGTCTCTTGATTATCTCATGACAACAGGTGGTAAGATGTTAAGACCCCTATTGCTCATGATTGGTAGTAAGCTTGGGAAGAAACATCTGAAATTAGAGGATGAACTCCTAAAGCTTGCCACTGCTGTTGAAACCATACACCTTGCCACGCTTATTCATGATGACATCATAGATCAGTCTCAGATGCGAAGAGGTAAAGAATCAATTCAAGCCAAGTATGGCCAGTCTTACGCGGTCTACATGGGTGATTATTTGTTGAGTCAATGTTTCTTGATGTTAACACACTTAGACCTTGAGAAGGATCAGGCTATTAGCTTAGCCAAGGTTGTAACAAGAATATGTGTTGGTGATATGAAGCAAAATCAAATGCGTTACAAGGTAGATGTAAGCCCTTATCAGTATATTAAAATGGTTTCTGGTAAGACAGCGGCCCTTATTTCGATTGCACTCAGTTCAGGCGCCCACTACGCTAAAGCCAAGGAAGAACATGTCAAATTACTTGGCAGAATCGGATATGAAGTTGGTATGGCATTTCAACTGATAGATGACCTACTTGATTATGAGGGTGACATGGCTACTGTAGGCAAAGAAGTACAAGTGGATATTGCTAGAGGTTATTACAGCATGCCAATTATATATGCTTTACAGGCTGAAGAAGGTTATGCTGATACCCTAAAAAGCCTGCTCCGTGAAAACTTGTCTGAAGAGGATTTAGCGGATATATTTAATATTGTTGTTGAATCGGGTGGATTAAAGAAGACAAAAGACTTAGCTTTAAGGTATAATGATAGAGCAATGGCCTTAGTTCAACAATTACCCAAAGGGGAGACTAAAGTGATTCTAGAATCATTAATACCGTCTCTTCTGACAAGAATTATGTAGTATATGTAAATCCAAGTAGTTTATCCAATACAGACTAAACGGTGGTGCGTGATGTTGAAAAATGTTCTTATAAGGTTAAAGAGAGTCTTCTCTTTAACCATTTTTATTATGATGTTAATAATTCTAATGACGGCGTGCAAACCTTCTGAAGTAATTTATAAGCCAGGCTCTTATATCAATGAAGCAGAGGGCTATTATAGTACTTTAATTGTAAAAGTGACGGTAAATGAAACACGTATACTTGATATTGAAATTCTATCCCATGAGGAACCTGAAATTTTATCCGACATCGTATTTAGTCGTCTGCCACAGACAATGAAGAAGAAAAATACCCATGATGTAGATATTATTAGTGGTGCCACATATACCAGCCGTGCTTTAATAAAAGCGGTTGGTAGAGCTTTGGAAGAAGCTAGGGAGGTGGTTGAATGAAACTACATTATAAGTTGATGATTTTGGCGGCCTTGGGTGTATTTGTTGTTGTTGGTTTTATTTCTATTGTCAATAAATATCAAGTGGATGGTGTACTTGAAACCCAGATGGGTAATGCAGCAGCAGATATGTCAGCTGCTATTGCACATATGTCAGAAATAGAAAGCTTATTAGCCGTAAAAAGTCAAGACGGATCTATTCAAACTATCGTAGAAAACCTAAGGGTGGAAACTCGTTATCAATACATCATCGTTATGGATATGGAAGGGATTCAATATTCCTACCCCTATGCGAGTGGTTTATATAAACCATACAAAAACGGTGGTGAAAGTGACGTCCTCAGTACAGGTTTTGCTTATGTATCTGCTGATAGTAATGAACTTATTTCAGCAATCAGATCATTTCATCCTATTAAGTATAAGGGTGAGCAGGTTGGAGCCGTGCTTGTAGGTCTACTAACTGACCAAGTACAGGAAGAGAATAAAGTTTATAGAAGTAGTATGGAAACTGCCCTAGTTGTAGGTTTGCTAATTGGGGTTATAGGTGCTTATTATCTAGCATTAAACATAAAGAAATCAATATATGGACTAGAACCGAAAGAAATAGCCCTCCTGTTGGGACAAAGAGAGTTGATTTTTCAAAGCATTGACAGAGGCATAATTGCTCTTGATCCAAAAGGTCATATATCCCTAATTAATAACACAGCAAAAGGACTGCTAGGGGATATGACCATTGAAGAGCATACATCTATTAAAATGGTGTCAAAAGCAATAAGTAACAAGTTTCATGAAGCGATGGTATGTGAATGTAATTCTATGAATGAAACGATTATCCTAAGTAACAATGACACAGTTTTAATGAGCTTGTGTATGATGCGTGACAGTAGCAATACAATATTAGGTGCGGTCATCAGTCTTGAAGACTTAACACAAGTCAGAAAGCTTGCTGAGGAGTTGACAGATTACCGTATGTTGGTAGATACACTTAGAGCTCAGAACCATGAATTTATGAATAAACTACAGACGATATCAGGTCTTATACAGTTAGAGGATTATGACGAGGTCCTTAACTATATTGAATTTTTGTCACAAAAGAACAAACAACTATACCACTTGTTATCTGAACACGTTAGTGATAAGAAGATTGCAGGCATGTTATTAACTAAATATGCAATATATGCAGAGAAAAAAATAAATTTTGTCATTGATCCTCAAGTATCAATTACAGGATTGCCACCGATGTTGACATCAGAAGCAGCCTGCTCTATCATCGGTAATTTACTAGATAATAGTATGGAAGCTGTCTCAATGTCAGAAGAAAAAAATATTGCCATGTGGATTGAGGCTGATGAAGAAAGTTTTAATTTAGAAATAGTTAATTCTGGTCCCCATATTACCAAGGATCAAGATAAGATTTTCAAAATTAACTACTCAACTAAAGGAGTAGGTAGAGGTTATGGCCTGCATGTTGTTAAGGAGATTGTCACTAATGCAAATGGACGTATAAGTTTTGAAAATGATGAAGGGGTGAAATGGCATGTCATTATCTGAGAATATTAAAGTATTGGTTGTAGAAGATGATTTGATGGTACAGAAAATTTTAGCTGGTTTTCTTCAAAAGCTAGAAGTTTATAAGCTAGTAGGTAAAGTATCAGATTTGAAAAATGCAAAACGTTTTATTCTGCATAACAAGGTGGATCTAATCTTGTTGGATATTTATTTGCCTGATGGTCTTGGTTTAGAGTTGCTAAAATGGATCATTCAAGAGGGCTATAAACACAAGGTTATCCTAATAACGGCAGATAATAGGACAGATACATTAGCAGAGGCTTTAAGGTATGGTGTGGTTGATTATCTTGTAAAACCCTTCAGGATGGAGCGCTTTAATCAAGCCTTAGTCAAATTCAAAAAGAATCAAGAGCTTCTTATGGATAAAGAGATCATTAACCAAACAGATATTGATGATATGTTCAATCATAAAAGCCAAGAAATAAATTATGTGAATAAGACATCTGAAATGATATTACAATACTTGAAGGGTGAAATGCCCAAAAGTTATACAGCAACAGAAATTGCCAAAAGTGTTGGTATATCTAGGATAACTGCCAGAAAGTACTTAGAAAATATGGAGTTGTCAGGTGAGATCCTACTTGAACTTTCTTATGGTGGGGTAGGTAGACCAAAAAACAAATACAGATATGGAAAATAATGAGGAAGTAGTGATGAAAGTAAGTTCGTTCTTAAAGTTAGTAGAGATACAAACAAAGGTGGCAAGTGTTATACCTTTTTTGCTAGGTGTGATATTTGCCTTATATAGGTATGATCGTTTTGATCCGTTATTGTTGGCCCTATTCTTCATTAGTTTGATTTGTGTGGATATGGCAACAACTGCCATTAACAATTTTATGGATTATAAGAGAGCCTACCATCGTTCAGGTTATAATTATGAGAGCCACAATGCAATTGTTAAAGATGGCTTAAGTGATGTTCAGGTGATTTCTACAATAATCATCTTGTTAAGCTTTGGCGGAGTTTTTGGTATTACTTTGTTTATTAAGACAGATATCATTGTACTTTTTATCGGACTTGTTGCATCCTTCATAGGCGTGATCTACTCTTTTGGTCCAATTCCAATATCAAGAACGCCGTTTGGAGAGGTTTTTTCAGGTGTACTGATGGGTGGCTTCATCTTCTTCATCACGGTCTATATCGAAATTTTTGAAAAAGGATTTTTGCATTTCTATTTCTCAGGTACTATTTTACATTTAGAGATTAACTTAATCGAGCTTATCATAATAGCTGTTGTCGCTATGCCTCTTGTTCTTATGATTGCTAACATCATGTTAGCTAATAACATATGTGATATCGAGGATGATGTGATCAACAGAAGATTTACACTACCTTATTTTATTGGTCGAAAATATGCGATTATACTTTTTGAAGCCTTTTATGGTCTGTCTTACCTATTTATTGCTATTGCTATAGGTTTTGGATGGTTACCTATTACATGTATTTTAGTGATGATTACGGCTATACCTGTCATTAAAGGACTAAAATTGTTCAAGAAGTCTCAATCAAAGGCAGAAACCTTTATTATTGCGGTTAAGAATTTTGTTTTCATTGGTGTGATATATTTTGCCACTATCCTTATGAGTGTCTTAATTGATTTTTTTGTTAAATAAAAAGTGGCTCTTATAGGTTTTGAACTATTCACATTAAATTTGTGATTAGACTGTAGATACTTAGTTATCAAGTCGGACTGCACTGGTTTGGAAAAATAGTAACCCTGAATATCATCACAGCCAATTTCAGTCACTAAATCATATTGGTAACGATTTTCTACACCCTCAGCAACCACTGATAAGTTTAGGGTTTTGGCCATTTGAACAATAGCAGTTACCAATGTTCTATTTGTTGCACTTTTGCTTAGATTCTTGATGAAGCTTCGGTCTATCTTAACAGTGTCGATTGGGTATTTACTGATACTACTTAAGGAAGAGTAACCAGTACCAAAATCATCTAGGGCAATCGTAAAACCTATTTCTTTAAATGCTGTAAGTATTTTTAGAGCAACCTCTTCATTGTCAATCAAAGCGTTTTCGGTAATTTCTAGCTGTATATGGCTAGGTTCTATAGCTATTTCATTAACTATGGACAAATATCGTTGTACGACAGATAAGTTCTTCAGCTGTATTGCGGAAATGTTAACGGCAATCTTTACATCAGTGAAACCTTGAGATGTCCAGACATTATGTTGGCGACAAACTTCTCTAAAAACCCATTCATCTATACGCCCAATAAGTCCAAGTTCTTCAGCTATTGGAATAAACTCATTGGGTGGAACATGACCAAGTTTAGGGTCATATATTCTAACAAGTGCCTCGTAACTACATGCTTTTAAGCTTTTGGAACATACTTTTGGTTGGTACTCAACATAAAAGAAATCTGTTTCAAGAGCATTGTATAACAGAGACTCATACCTAATTCGACTAGCATTCTTTTTTTCTAAGTGATAGTCATAGAAAATGTAACGGTTTCGTCCTTTCGATTTGGCACGGTACATAGCTGTATCTGCATTTTTTAGTAAAGTACTTGAATCTATACCATCAGATGGAAACATGGCAATACCAATACTTAGTGTTACAAATATTTTCTGGTCCAGTATCTTAAGAGAAGGTGCTGTAATAGAGATTATTTTTTTTGCCATCTGGATAACTTCATTTTCATTATAAATATCAGGTAATATTATTGTGAATTCATCTCCGCCTAACCTAGCTAAGGTGTCTGATGGTCGAATGGCTTCTTTTAAGCGTGCTGTTATCTTCTCTAATAACTGATCACCAGCTGCATGACCTAAAGAGTCGTTGATATACTTGAAACGATCTAAGTCAATAAACATTAGTGCGAAGCTTCTTGAATGCTTTGAAGCTTGATCAATTGTTTCCTTTAAGGTGTCTTTGAAGAAGGTTCGATTAGGTAAGCCAGTTAGGTTGTCATAAAAGGCTAGGTTCTTAATTTTCTCTTCTTGTAATTTTTGGTCTGTAACATCTTTAAATACACCACGGTAACCCACAAATTGTTCATCTTTGAATATAGGAGTTGCTGAAATAAGTAGACATACTAAACGTCTATTTTTATCATACATCCAGGATTCGATATTGCTAAAAGGCTGTTTTAGTTTCATACTTTCTAAATAAGTATTACTATCAGCCAACGTGTTTTCTTGAATAGAGTGTCCCAGAATCTCATCACTTGTAAAACCAACCACTTCTTTAACTGAAGCAGAGGAGTAGGTAAACTGATTGTCTGTATCTGTTTCCCATAACCAGTCTGAGGTACTATGGGCAATATCACTAAACCTCTCTTCAGCATCCTTTAGTTCTTGAATTTGCAATTCATTTTTGAGGGCAGTACTGATGATTGCCTGCATGTTTTCATAGGCAGACCCTTTACGCTCGCTTAAATTCACCATTAAGAAACCTAGGGGCTTCTTTCTAAAAGAGAGAGGGAAGATGATGAGTGTATATCGATCTTCATATTTGGCAATGGATGAAGGTAATATGTTATTTGCATCAAAAGTTCTGTGGGATTCAGATACTGTTATACGTGTGTTATCTCGTACGGCCATAATGTTGGTTGCTTTTAATAAGCTTGTATCTGGTTCATAAACATTGATGTAAAGCTCAGTTAAATCAAGGAGTCGGAATGCGTAGGTTCCAACTGCATTTAAGTCGAAGGAAGAGTTAAGGTTGTTGACAATCTCCCTAAAGAAATTGATGTAGAAATCAGTCTCAAATCCTTGATAAATAACTGCTTTATTACTTATATTTTCTTTATAGGACTCTATGGTGTGAATGAAGGTGAAGAGTTCATTGTCTCCTTTAATTTTAGCAAACTCAACAGCACTATAATGCATAGCTGATGTCACTTCTAACCAAGGAATAATTTCTGGTGATTTCAGAGCCAACTCCAGCTGAATAGATAATTTCTCAAAAAAAGCGGTTTGTTGCCCCAGGCTAATTGCTTTTTTATATAAGATGAGTAAGTCTCCAACCTCATTTGATGAGATTGTACTCCTGTTTTTCTCAATAATACGTTTACAGAGCGACTCAGTTTCTGAGAAAAGAATTTCATCTATTGCAGTTTCATCTACAATAGATGAGTGATTGGCTATATCATAGGCAAAGTTATTTTTGACGATGGTTTTCTCACAACCGCAGGATTCTCGGATTAACAGTTCTGTAGGAATTGATATTAAGTTTTTTTCGCTGCATTGGTTCATTTCCTCAGACATAGCAACGATGGCTTGAAAGCCAAGTTCAAACAAGGGTTCCTTGATGGTTGTGAGTTGAGGTTCTGAAAACATACCCTCAGGCACACCAAGTGAACCACACACAGCTATATCATTTGGCACAGATATACCTCGTTCTTTAAGGGTCTCAATGATACCTAAGGCTTGATTGTCGTTGACAGCAATAATGGCATCACAAGTCTGCTTACGTGTATCCAACAACTCATTAACTGCTTTTTTTGCTGAGTTACGTCTTAAGTCGCCGTATATAACTAAAGACTCATCATAAGGTAAATTGTGCTTTTCTAATATCTCTTTATATATTTTTTGACGTATAGTAGATGATGCATGATGGTCAGGTCCTCTAAGTAAGGCAATCTTTTTGTAGTTGTGATCAACCACATAATGGTGAATCAATTGCTCCAAACCATGCCTGTAGTCTGTAACAAGGTTGGTGTGACCTTCGATTTGACTACCAATATTAATGATTGGGATAGAACTAAATTGATGAATAAAAGCATCAGTTTCTTGGTCAGTAAGGTATCTAGTATGTGAGCTTAGGGGAATGATTATGCCATCGATAAGGTCTGTATTGACCAAATCAAATAGGGTTTCTCTTGACTGTGCAAGTGGATCTGGTGAGTTTATAGGACCGCCAGAAAAGCCAATGACATTATAGTCATATTCTTTTGCAGCAGCAGTTGCACCTCTCATGATGCCTTCTTGGTAAGTTGACGACATAGAGCCAATTAATACACCGATTGTAGGTCGGCCATTATATAAACTATGGTTTTGTTTAAGATTGGTTTCTGAGGTCATTTTATCCTCCTATAAGTTAAAGATATATGAAGAAATTGCCTTAAGATAGTTATGTTTATATTATACCATGGTCAGCGAAATATGTTAATTTACTTGAGGGATTTGACAAGCAAAGCTCCATGTCCCATAATGGTGGTACTTATATGAAGAATAATAGGAGGTATCTTTATGCCTGAACATAAATTTACAAATCACTTAATCAACGAAACATCCCCATATTTACTGGCCCATGCCCATAATGCAGTAGACTGGTATCCATGGGGCGCGGAAGCTTTAGCTAAAGCAAAAAAAGAGAAGAAACCAATCTTTCTATCTATTGGTTACCATACATGTCATTGGTGTCATGTGATGGCCCATGAATCTTTTGAAGATGAGGCAGTTGGTAAATTTATCAACGATAACTTTGTGGCTATTAAGGTGGACAGGGAAGAACGTCCTGACCTTGATACAATCTATATGAACGCTTGTCAAATGATGACGGGTGGCGGTGGTTGGCCGCTGAACTTATGGCTTACGCCGGATCAGGTACCTTTCTATGCTGGGACTTACTTTGCCAAAAATGATCAATATAGCCGTCCAGGTTTTACCAGTGTCTGTACAGAGCTTAATAAAATGTGGCGTCAAAATAGTGACAATGTTGTGGCTAAGAGCTTGGAGATTAAGAAGGCTATTCAGAAGCAGGCCAATCTTGAGCCAGAGAGTTTAAACTCAGTTGTTGTAATTGATGCCTTAAGGTCCTTTGGTAAAAGGTTTGATGACAAGTACGGTGGTTTCTCAGGTGCACCTAAATTCCCATCGCCACATCAGTTACTTTTCTTAATGACTTATTATAGAAAGAAACCAAACGAAGACCTCCTTAACATGTTAACTAAAACACTTGATAGCATGTACCAAGGTGGTATATATGATCATGTTGGTGGCGGTTTTGCTAGATATAGTGTAGATGAGAAGTGGTTGGTGCCTCATTTTGAAAAAATGCTTTATGATAATGCACTTCTACTTAGAGCTTATAATGAGGCTTATGCTATTACCAAAAAACCTTTATATAAAGAAGTGGCATTTGGTATCTTAAAGTTTGTGAAAAGAGAACTTCTTAGCCTGAAAGGTGGCTTCTATACAGCCCTTGATGCTGACTCAGAAGGTGTGGAAGGAAAGTTCTATCTGTGGACAATGAAAGAAATCCAGGACATACTTGGGGATAAAGCTGAAGCTTATTGTGCTAGATACAAGATTAGCAAGCGTGGAAATTTTGAAGGTAAGAATATTCCTAATCTTATTGCAAAAGAAGACTTTGAAACAGCAATGGTTGACATGAGCGAAGAAAACAGCTTACTTCTAGCTGGGAGAGAGAATCGTGTTCGTCCAGCCCTTGATTATAAGATTCTTACATCAACCAATGGTTTGATGATTACAGCCCTAAGTCATATGTATAGGGTACATGGTAATGAAGAAGCACTTACTATGGCAAAAGAAGCAAAAGACTTCATTCATAATGACCTGATTGTGAACTTGAATCTAAAAGGTTCTATTGCTAATAAAGTTGTATCTAGTGAAGGTCTACTGGATGACTATGCTTTTTATATTGAAGGTTTGATTGAATTGTATCAGGCGACTTATGATAGTGATTACTTAGATGATGCTAAAAGTTTAGTAGATCAAGTGAACAGACGCTTCTGGGATAACAAGAACGGTGGTTATTACCTAACACCAAGTGATCATGAAGCCCTTATTACTAGACCTAAAGAAGCTTATGATGGGGCTATTCCATCAGGTAATTCAGTGATGGCCCTTAATTTAATGAAATTATCTAGATTGTTAGATAAACCTGATCTTCAAAAGGGTGTACAGATGCTACTGAAAGCTTTTGGTAAAATAGTACGTAAGAGCCCAGATTATCATAGTTTCCTATTACAGAGTATGGTTCACATCCAAGAAGGTACAAGAGACCTTGTGATCGCGACAGAAGATAAGGGGTCCATTGATGTGACTCAATCACTTGACTTCTTTACAACTAGATTAGCTGTGAACGATAAAGAAAAGAAAGTTGTAGATGGTAAGACGACTTATTACGTCTGTGAAGACTTTACTTGTCAGTTGCCAGTACATGAATTGTAAATGAATGTTTGATATAATGAGAGAGGCGCTTGTAGCCTCTCTTTTTTATGAAGAAATATTATAACGCGGAACACACGGAATCCACGGAACAGTAACTAGGAATTAGCACAATGTTGATTAATGGAATTAGTTATATGCTAGAATCATGGCTTTCTCTACCGCGTCTTCCGTGTTTTCCGTGTTATTATTATTTTTATATTCAAAAGTAGCCATAGCTACATCACAAAAACCAATAATCCGTTAGTATATGCATATAAGAAAGACACACATGCTCTACTAAACATGACCATAGAAAGAAGTGACACAATGTCAAATCCAAGTTTTGCAGTACTTCAAAAAGTAAGAGACGGTAAAAGAACATTTGCCATCACACCAAGAATACCTGGTGGCTTTATTACACCAGATGATTTAATTAAACTTGCTGAAGTTGCAAGAAAATATAAAGGACAACTTAAAATAACTTCCGGTCAAAGAATTGCCATATTAGGTATTAAACCAGAAGATGTTGACACTGCCTGGGAAGAGCTTGGCATGGACCCTGGTGTTCGTTCACCTTACTCGGTAAAAAACATAGAAATGTGTCCTGCATCATTTTGCAAAAGGGCTAGACAGAATTCATTAAAACTTGGTCTTAGACTTGAGAAGAAGTATTATGGCAGACCAGCACCTAATAGATTAAAGATAGCAGTGGTAGGTTGCCTGAATGCTTGTACAAGTGCCAATGGTAAAGACATTGTAGTCTTAGCCAATGAAGAAGGTTTTATAGTTAGGGCCGGTGGTAGTGCAGGTTATCATCCTAGATTACCAGACGAAATAGCAGTTGATTTGACTGAAGAAGAAGCTGAAGCAATGGTAGACGCAGTATTTGACTATTACAATGAAACAGCTGATGTTGGAGAAAAATTAGGTCTTTATATAGACCGTATAGGTATAGAAACTTTTAAACAAGGCGTTATGAACATTTATAAGAAAAGCGAGGCATAAGATGAGTCAATTTTTAGCACCAATCCATACATGGTTATTTAACAAAATAGTTGTTCTTGAATCAATTGAAAAAGGTATAGCAGCTTCATTTACGGGTGAAGAAGTTCAGAAGTATCACACAGCACTTAAAGAATCAATTGGTGATTATATCCCAGATACACCACTTGAGAACTTAATTGATCAATCCAATATTCATGGTTGGTTACAAGATAGAATTACCAAAGCAGAAACAAGACAAGCGGCTTTAGTATCAAAAGTTATGACAAATGAAGGTGCTTCAGAAGTCATTAAGTCAGTTTATAATACTGCAGGTGTTGAAGCGGCAAAAGCACTTGCTTCAAAGGTGAAAGAACCATCAGCATTATTCCAAGGTGTAAATGATGTATTACTAGAAGGCATGCCTTGTGACAGAGTGAATGCTGTTGTAGAGCAAACAGAAGATACATTTGTATGGAAAACAGTACAGTGTGTTCATAAGAATAACTGGGAATCAAATGGTGTTGATGTAAAAGAGTTCTACGGATATAGGGCAGCCTTAATCAATGGTTATGTGACAACAGCAAGTGATGACTTTGAATACGCATACACAAATGATGGTGAGCAAGTTCATAAAATAACAAGAAAAGCTTAAGTAACACAAAATTAAAATTATAGTACATAAAAACATAAATTATAAAACAAAGCATAGTGAAAAAGGAGAAATTATAATGATTACAAAAGATATGTTAATAGGCGATATACTACAAGCAAAACCAGAGGCAGCATCGGTACTTATGTCAAACGGAATGGGATGTCTTGGATGTCCTTCATCTCAACTTGAAACTTTAGATCAAGCAGCAGGAATTCACGGTTTAGACATTAATGTGCTAATGGAACAATTGAATCAATAGTCCATACTCAGTTTGAGTTATATCAAAAGGTTACCCATAACTGGGTAGCCTTTTTCAATTAGTAAACTTAATTGAAAAACCTACGGTGGAAGCACACAGATATGTAATGATAGTGTCGTTACCGACCATATCTGGCGTACCAAAGGAAGGCAAAGCCTCTTTGCATTTCAATCAGTTGATTCTTCATTTGTCAGAATAATTATTTGTCATCCTCGCTGAGGATCCACATTCATCCTCTTTAAAGATTCTAGCTGATTGTTTTTCAAATATAATCCTCTATCTTTGAAAAGTGGTATAATGAGAACAATCATCATTAATATGAGTTGGAGGAATTATGAAACTAATAATCGGTACAAGAGGAAGTCTACTTGCAAAAACCCAAACAAACTGGGTAGCTGATCAACTTAAAGCTGTAAGAGACCATTTAGATATAGAAATTGTGATTATCAAAACTAAGGGTGACCTGAATCAGACGACAAGTTTGGATAAGATGGGTGATAAGGGGATCTTTGTAAAAGAAATCGAAGAAGCCTTGTTAGATGGGCGAATTGATCTGGCCGTTCATTCAATGAAGGACATGCCATCGGACTTACCAAAGGGTTTAATCTTGGGACCGGTTCTTGTTCGCGAGGACCCTCGTGATGTATTGATCACACCTCATCCAATACAATCTATTGATCAACTACCTCCTAAGCCATCTATTGGTACAGGTAGTAAAAGAAGAAGTGCACAAATAAAGGAACTTATTGAGAATGTAGAGGTATTACCAATTAGAGGTAATGTGGACACAAGAATTCGCAAGATGATGGAACAATCAATGGATGGCATTGTTGTGGCTAAGGCTGGTATTAATCGTCTTGGACTTCAATCAAATGAAGACTATCAGGTTATTACTTTTGACTATGATCAAATGATTCCAGCGCCATCACAAGGCATTCTAGCCGTAGAGATTAGAGAAGATAGACAAGATCTTATTACATTATTAGAGTTGGTTAGAGATGATAAAAGTCAACTTCAAGCAGACGCAGAGAGAGCCTACCTTAGAGCGGTAAATGGTGGATGTCACATCCCAGTTGGGGCTTATCTTGAAATTGAAGGTGACAATGTTGCATTTAGAGCCTTGTTAGGTACAGAAGACGGAACTGTATTAGTCAGTAGAATAAGCCTAGGTTCTGTAGATGAAGCAGTTGATATAGCAAAAAAAGTTGCCAAAGATTTGGTTGAAGAGGTATATCGATGAGTGGAAAAGTTTATTTAGTTGGTGCTGGACCTGGTGATGTGGGTTTGATAACAGTTAAGGGTCGGCAACTACTTGAAGAAGCAGATGTGATTGTTTATGATAATTTGGCAAATCCAAGATTACTACAAGATGCCAAAGCATCCTGCATACATATCTATGTTGGTAAGAAATCAGGTCAACATACCATGCAGCAAGAAGGCATCAATCAGCTGCTTGTAAAGTTAGCAAAGGACCATGAACTTATCGTTAGACTAAAAGGAGGCGATCCTTATGTATTTGGACGTGGAAGCGAAGAAGGTGAAGCTCTGTATAAAGCAGGGATACCATTTGAAGTAGTTCCAGGTATTTCTTCCTCAATTGGAGGCTTAACCTATGCGGGTATTCCCATTACCTCAAGGGATATAGCTAGGTCGTTTCATGTGGTCACTGGGCATGTGAGCAAAGATGGTCAGGATGTGGACTATGTAACCCTTGCCAAATTGAAGGGGACACTTGTATTTCTAATGGGCGTGGCCAATTTAGAGAACATTGTTAAGGGACTCTTATCTGGTGGACTAGAGGATGAGACACCTGTAGCCATCATATATAGGGCTTCTACGCCATATCAAAAGGTAACCGAGGGTAAACTAAGCAACATTATTTCAATTGCTAATATTGCCGATATACAGCCACCCTCATTAATTGTTGTTGGTGAAGTAATTAAACAAAGGTCAATATTAAAGTTTTTTGAAGATCAACCTTTATTTGGTAAGAAGGTTATTGTGACTAGGTCAAGAGCAACTAACTCAAAACTAGTCAAACGTCTTCTAAATAATGGGGCGATCGTTGAAGAAGTACCTGTTATCAAGACTGTTGCAATAAATGACGATCAACTTGATCAAGGCATCAAAAGAATAAGTGGCAATGAAGTGATCATTTTTACAAGTGGTGTTACAGTCAATCGTTTTATGGAACGACTGGTTGCCTTATCCTTGGATCTCAGACATCTTGGTAAATGTAAAGTGATAGCTATTGGTTCTGAGACAGCGAAAGTGATGAAAAGTCATGGCCTAATTGTTGATTATGTGCCTGACCAATATAATTTAGAAGGCTTAGATGCTTTGTTAATGGACCAAATACCATGTGCTAGTAAATTGCTGATCCCAAGGTCAGCCAAAGCAGATCATCACTGGATTGAAGGACTTGAAGTGGATTATAAGGTTGAAGAAATTCTTTGTTATGATACAATTTTTGCTGGGATAGATGAGTCACTTAAGTTGAAAGTAGAAGGGGCTGATTATATCACTTTTACAAGTTCTTCCACAGTCCATGGATTGATGCATCAACTAAAGGACCAGTCAATTAAGTTAGCAAGTAATACCAAGATTGTGGCCATTGGACCAACTACAAAAGAAACACTTAAGTCATACGAAGTAGAGGTTGACTTACAACCAGACAGGTATACGGTCAAAGATATGGTTGATAGTATAATAGACGATCTGAAGAATTAGGAGAGAGAAATGGCAAAACGACCAACAAGATTAAGAAAAACAAGAGCCATACGCCAATTGGTAAAAGAGACGAGACTAGATATGGACCAGATTATCTATCCAGTATTTTTGGTGGAAGGTAACCATATAAGAGAAGAAATCTCCTCTATGAAAGACCAGTACCATTTTTCTGTGGATGCATTGTTAGAGGAAATACCAATGTTACTTGAAAAAGGTATTGATAAGTTACTACTCTTCGCAAGTACAGATGATAAAAGTCATGATGGGTCATCTGGTTATAATAGTGAGGGTCTAGTGCAGTGCGCCATACAGGCAATCAAAGGAGAATATCCAGATGTGATGTTAATTGCAGATGTCTGTTTATGTCAATATAAGTCAGATGGCCATTGTTGTATATATGATCATGATCAACAAATAGATCGGATAAAAACTTTAGAAGTCCTTGCCCAGGTTGCACTAAGCTATGCTGAAGCTGGAGCTGATATGGTAGCCCCATCAGACATGATGGATGGTAGAGTTGCTAAGATAAGACAGGTCCTTGACCAATCAGGTTATGAACACATTGCTATTATGGCTTATAGTGCTAAGTATGCTTCTTCTTTCTATGGACCTTTTAGGGAAGCAGCCCATTCAGCACCAGCCTTTGGAGACCGTAAGACTTATCAAATGGACCCAGCCAATCGACGTGAAGCAGTAAGGGAGATCCAACTTGATATACAAGAAGGTGCAGATATTGTTATGGTTAAACCAGCCATGCCTTATCTTGATATAATTTCTGATGCGGCAAAGGTGAGTGATATACCAGTAGCAGCTTATCAAGTGAGTGGTGAATACGCCATATTACGAGGTGCAGTGGATAGTGGTCTGATAGACCAACGAGCCATATATGAAAGTTTAATGAGTATTAGAAGAAGTGGTGCAACCATCATTATCAGTTACTTTGCAAAAGAGATCCAAGACATCCTTGCCAAGGAGGCATATTTATAATGAATTTTGATACATCCAGTCAATACTATAAAGAAGCAGTTAACTATATACCAGGTGGCGTTAATAGCCCTGTCAGAGCTTTTAACTCAGTGGACCAGACACCTATTTTTGTAAAGAAGGCAAAAGGCGCAATTCTTACAGATGTGGATGACAATGACTATATTGATTACATCTGTTCCTGGGGACCACTCATCTTAGGACACAGTTCTGAAGTTGCAAAGGAAGGCATTATTGAAGCTTTGGAACTAGGGACCACTTATGGTTTACCAACTCAGATAGAGACAGAGTTAGCTAAGAAGATAACACAAGCAGTTCCAACAATGGAAATGGTACGAATGGTAAGCTCGGGTACAGAAGCTACAATGAGTGCTTTACGATTGGCCCGTGCCTATACAAAAAGGGACAAGATCATTAAGTTTGAAGGTTGTTACCATGGTCACAGTGATGGTTTACTAGTTAAATCAGGATCAGGAACTTTAACAGGTGGTGTACCAACAAGTGAAGGTATCCCAAATACAATTATACAAGATACATTGGTTGCTAAGTTTAATGATATAGACTCGGTTAGAAGTTTGATCCAAGACAATAAGTATCAAGTTGCAGCCATTATCATTGAGCCTATTCCAGGCAATATGGGCTTGGTTGAGCAAAGAGATGATTTTTTAAGACAATTACGAGATTTGACCATTGAAGAAGATATTCTACTCATATTTGATGAAGTCATCTCAGGTTTTAGAGCTTCTTATGGTGGTGCTCAGAAAGTCTACGATATACAACCTGACCTGACATGTTTAGGAAAAATAATTGGTGGTGGAATGCCTGTTGGGGCTTACGGTGGTCCAAAGGAAATTATGTCTTTGATTGCCCCACTTGGTGGTGTTTATCAGGCGGGAACCCTTTCTGGTAACCCACTTGCTATGAGGATGGGACTGAATGTCTTAAGCTACTTAGAAGAGAACCCATCGGTCTATAGTCATATTGAGAAAATGGCAAATATGCTTGAAGAAGGCTTTAACAACAATCTTACGAAACTTGGATTGAAAGATGTGACGGTCAAACGTATTGGTGGCTTGTTGTGTCAATTTTTTGCCGAAGGACCTATTGATACTTATGATCAAGTAATGATGGCAGATACAACGATGTATACCCACTACTTTAAAGCCATGTTAGAACAGGGCATCTTATTGCCACCAGCTCAGTACGAATGTTTATTTATATCAGAAGCCCATTCAGAAGAACATATTCAGACAACAATCAGCTGTCATTACGAGGCTATGGAGAAAGTAAAAGAAAAGCAATCATTGATTTGATGATCTTTGTGGAGGAATTTATATGTTTACAGGAACAAAAGACGCCCTATCAGGTGCAGCAGTTACAAAGGTAGATTTTTTAAAGAAGAGTTTAGGAAGGTACTTAGTTGCATCATCATGGGCAGGTACTTATGTTGGTTTGGGTATTATTTTAATCATGGTGGTTGGCGGTTTTGGCGCGGCTGCGGGTTCTAGCTATACTAAAGTATTTATGGGTTTATCTTTTGGGATTGCCTTAAGTTTAGTCATAATGGCAGGATCAGAGTTATTTACAGGTAATAACTTAATTATGATGGTAGGAGCCCTTGATAAAAAAGTCACTTGGTTAGATGCTTCTAAAGTATGGGGTGCAAGTTACGTTGGTAATTTTATTGGATCCTTTATGATTGGTGGTCTATTTGTACTTACGAGTATATCAGGCACAACAACAGGAGATTTTATCCTGAAAGTAGCAGCAGGAAAAATGAATGGTGCTTTTCTACCACTTATGGCAAAAGGCATTTTATGTAATTTGCTTGTTTGCTTGGCAGTGCTTTGCGCTGTGAAGATGAAGAGTGAGTCTGGAAAGTTGATTATGATTTTTTGGTGTCTTTTTGCCTTTATTACAGCCGGATTTGAGCATAGTATAGCCAATATGACTATTTTTGCAATGGGTCTTTTCATGCCTCATCCTGAAACAATCAGTATAGCAGGTATGTTTGCTAACTTAATACCAGTTACCATTGGGAATTTTATTGGTGGTGGGCTCATGTTAGGTGGTACATATTTCTACATGGGACATATGAAAGAAGAATGAAATGGGTAGATATATTATTGTTACACATGTTGGAACATCGGTCCTTAGATGTGTTAATAATGAACTCTTGCCCTTTGTGGATAGGGTTCAACAATTACATAAAGAGGATAAGGTAGTCCTTGCCTATACTTCAAATAGAGGACGAATGAAATTGCGGCAGAAGCAGGTCATAATTTTGTCCCTTGATGAAGCCTTACTGGAAGGTATACGTCTTGGTGTAGAGGAGATTATAGTTCTTCCCCTTCATGTAGTTGGTGGTGGTGATTATGTTCAGATCCATGAACAAGTGGCTCTATTAGATAGAGGTAAGCAAATTAAAGCACTTAAACCACTTTTATCAACAGAAGAAAATTGTGTTCAACTTGCTGCTTGTATCCGCAAATCTGTGGATATGTCAGGTATTAACAAACCCATTCTGTGTATAGGTCATGGAGTTGATGATGAGAGCCATAAGTGGTATGAGGTTTTAGAAGAAAGACTTATAAACGAAGGTCTTGAATGTGTTGTTGATACACTTTGTTCATCAAAAAATGACCTGATAAGTAGGTTGCAAGATAAAGGGTATGAAGAGGTTCATATTCTACCACTCTTTGTTGTAGCGGGGTATCATGTCACCAAGGATTTGTATGATAAAACAGATAGTATAAGCCAGTATCTCTTAAGTAAGGGTATTGGTGTAACAGAGCATTATGAAGGTATTATTAGTGATAAAAATATAGCTAGTCTATATATAAGTAAACTGAGCTAAAGAGGTAAATGATGGAAGTAGCAGTCATTGGCGTGTCTCATAAAGAGGCACCAGTAAATGTTAGAGGCCAAGTCGCCTTTACAACTTCAATGAAAGAAGCAACAACGTATCAGTTACTGCAATCAGGTATTGAAGAATTTATGATTATTTCAACCTGTAACCGTAGTGAAATATATATTGCTTCAAACAACATGGCAAAGGATATTGATCTTGTTAAACATCAATACATTCAAATGGCAGGTCTTGGTATCATGCCCTTTTTGTTCGTCAAAAAATATGAAGTTGCCTTACAACATATTTATCAGGTAGCATCTGGAATGAACTCACTGGTTATAGGTGAAGACCAGATACTTGGTCAGGTGAAAGAGGCACTTGCTTATGCCATAGAAAATAACAGTGCAAAGAAGTATATCACTAAAGTCGTTCGGGAAGCTGTGACTTTTTCCAAAAAAATCAGAACAGCCTATAGATTATCAGAGAATCAATTGTCGGTGGCTTCCATCGGTATTAAGTACCTTAAAGAACAATATAAGGACTTTGAAAAATGTAAGATGCTCATTGTTGGCACTGGGGAAATGGGCCTTCTTGTATTGAAATATCTAGAAGCAGAAGGCGTTGAATCTATCTATTTATCTAATAGAACCTTTAATAAAGATAAGATGCCTGACGTCATTGGACCTAAAGTTAAGATTATTGAATATACAGAACGTTATAAGGTTATGGAAGCAGTAGATATTGTCATTTCAGCGACTGCATCACCTCATGTGATTTTTAGAGCCAATGACCTTCCTATGTTGAACCATAAAATTACCATGTTAGATATGGCTGTGCCAAGAGATATTGATGAAGCCATAGATCAGATGACGAATATTGATGTTATTACACTAGATGATTTTGCTAAAGTTGCAAACAAACATCGTCAACTTAGGCAAGAGATGGCTAATCAGATTAATAGACTGATCCTTGAAGAGGTTAAGGAGATGGAACTATGGCTCTTAAGATCTAAAGTAGACAGGGTTATCGAACACCTGCATTTGAATCAAGAGAAAGTGGTTGAAGAGACCATGATTAAGTTAAGTGAACTGCCAACTCTAACAGCTGAGAATGAAGAGGATGTCAAAGCAATAATCACTAGGGCTCTTGGACAGGTCACAAAAGAACCAATTAAGCAGTTAAAACAACTAGAAGAAGTAGAAGAAATTGATCGATATAAAATGATGTTGGAGAAATTATTTAATGTAAAAGGTGGTGAATAATAGTGGCAATTGCTATAGCGCTTGAAGTGAAAGAGAAAAAGATACTTATAATAGGTGGCGGAAAAGTAGGTTATAGAAAAGCATCAAAAATGATTGATCAAGGTGGACTTGTCACGGTTGTCAGCCCAGAATTTCATTCTGATTTTGAACGATTAGAGGGATGTACTTGTATCATTGATGTTTACAAAAGTTGTTACCTCGATAATATGATGTTTGTTGTTGCTGCAAGCTCTGATAGTGTGCTTAATAGGCAGATATACTTGGATGCTAAGGATAAAAATATCTTGTGTAGTACAGTGGATGTTTTATCACCTTCAGATTTTTCATTTATGGCAACTAAAGAGAGAGAAGGGCTTACCATTGCAGTATCAACTAGCGGTCAAAGTCCAATATACGCCAAGAACTTGGTCAAACGATTGTTTAATGAGCTGACAGAAGAAGATTTTAGGCGCTTAAGCTTGATGGGGCAGATAAGGACAAGGGTACTAACACTAAGCAACACCCAATCGGCAAAAGAAGAGATTCTTAGAGATTGTGGACATATGTCGATGCTTGAATTGGAACAAGTTCTCAGTACATTGAATTTCTAGACCTATACAACAAGGAGTACATCATGAAGAAACTTATGAACCTAGCCATAGCAAGTGGCATGTTTACAGATAAATTCCATAGTGATTATGATCAGGTAAAAACTTTTTTGAATGAAGTAGAACTTGATGGCATAGAGATGATTTTATATGGTGATTATGATTTGACTTTAGTGCCTGAAAATATGATCTATGGCCATCATTTGTTATATTGGCCTAATTGGCTCAACTTCTGGTTGCAAGATGAGAAGCGACTGAAAGAAGACTTTTTGAGTATGGAGAATGTCTTCCAGTATTATGGATTTGAAGGTCCAGAAGGTATAGTACAGTATCTCAAAAATGAATATAAAGTGGCCAAAGACCTAGGTGTTGACTATATGGTAATGCATATTTCACATGCAGGTTTTAGAGAAGTGTTTACTTTTGATCATTATTATGAGGATCAAGAGGTTTTTGAAGCAAGTATTGATTTGATTAATCAAGTCTTTGAGGACCAAGAGGGACCTATGTTACTCTTTGAGAACTTATGGTGGCCAGGTCTAACCTTTAGAGATGTGGAGAGGACCAAATGGTTTTATGATCAGATTCAATATAATAATAAAGGTTTTGTCTTAGATATTACCCACCTTCTAAGCACCAATAAGGAGATTTCAAGTATGGATGAAGGGATAGAGTTCATTCATCAAGTATTGGACGATATGGGACCTATGGTGGATGATATTAAGGTGATACACTTGTCAAAGACCTTGGCGGGTGAATACTTAAGTGGGTGTCATGATGAGCAAATTAAGAAATATGATGCATCAAGTGACATTATGGATAGATTCAAAATAATCTATCCACATATTCATCAGATTGATCGTCACGAACCTTTTGATGATCTAAGGATTAATGAGATTATTGATAGGGTTAAGCCAGAGTTTCTCGTTTATGAGTTGAAGGCAAGTACTTTGGAGGAGCTGAGTGAGAAGATTGGGGTTCAGCAGAAGTATGTAAAAGAATTCAACCACGGAAAGCTCGGAAGACACGGAAAAGGATGATAGAAATACAAATTGGGGATCTAGTGTCTTAAATATGGCCGCAAAAAGAACAGAAAACGCAATAAAAAGACTATCATAGATTTCACAGATAATGATGAGAGTGAAAGGCTGAAATATAGGCACTGTCTGTAACTTGTCAATCATAGGCGTATTGTGGATAAGAGTCTATTTTGTATTGTCAGTTACCTTATGGCTATCTAACTACCCGACTATCTAACTGATAAAAGACTACCACAGATTTCGCAGATCACACAGATGAATTTACAAAAGTATATCTAATAGACTTTTGCAACTGGTCGGACTAATAGGGAGACATTCAGGCTACACCCCACAGGTTATTCTGATGTTAGCTAGACCGAACTAGGAAATAAATGGTGTTATATAAAGACAGGCTTACAGGAAGTAAGCTGTTCTGACTTGATACATGGACGTATCATTGTCAGAATCTTTATGTGGCACCATTTTTTGACGAAGTGACGAAAAATAGTCGAGTAGATACAAGATATAGCTTTTACGCAGACCGGCGAAGTGAGAGGCAAGTAAAAGGTGTGTGTTGTATCTAGGACCCATACCAATCAGCTACATTCGAGCGTTAAATACAGATTCTTCGAAATGGCACTCAGAAAGACAATTCAAAAGATTAACACAAAAGCAAAAGACTACCACAGATTTCGCAGATCACACAGATGAATTTACAAAAGTATATCCAATAGACTTTTGCAACTGGTCGGACTAATAGGGAGACATTCAGGCTACACCCCACAGGTTATTCTGATGTTAGCTAGACCGAACTAGGAAATAAATGGTGTTATATAAAGACAGGCTTACAGGAAGTAAGCTGTTCTGACTTGATACATGGAAGTATCATGGTCAGAATCTTTATGTGGCACCATTTTTTGACGAAGTGACGACAATTTGTCGAGTAGATACAAGATATAGCTTTTACGCAGACCGGCGAAGTGGGAGGCAAGTAAAAGGTATGTGTTGTATCTAGGACCCTTACCGATTAGTAACCGTCGAGTGATGAATACAGATTCTTCGAAAAGGCACTCAGAATGACAAAAGCAGATTCTTCGAAAAGGCCCTCAGAATGACAAACAAACACAATAAAAAGGGCCATCTCACCGAGATAGCCCTTAATCATATCACTTTTATTCAGATTAACACTTCTAATACTACTCCTCTGAACCAATAACCGGTACATCAGCACTTGCTTCACCAGTAGCACCATCTGCATCTTCATCAGAAATTACTTTCTGAGCTGAAAGAACAATAATATCCATATCTGCTTCTGCATGTACATTATACTTATCATTGCTAAAGATTGGTAAATCTTTTACTTTGATCACATCACCGATTTTTAAACCATCAAGGTCTAAATCAATGTGATCTAGTAAGTCTTTTGGAAGAGCAGTGTATTCAATCTCTGCTGCTAACTCCTGTAAGATACCACCAGCTTCGATTTTATCTTTGTTAAGAAGATTGATATGTGCCGTAATTGTAACTTTTTCCCCTGTTGTTAATACTTGGAAATCTAAATGTTGAACTTTATAAGACACTGGGTCATATTGAGTGTCTTTAAGCATAGTGTTCATTGTTTCATCACCTAGTGTGATTTCAATTTGAGCACCAATTGTAGAACTTTTTAGTAATTTAGTTGCTGCAGATGCGCTAAGTTGAATACTAATTGATTCTTCAAGATTCCTTCCATATATAACTGCTGGGACTAACCCTTCGCGTCTTAATTGTTTTGTGTTTCGGGAAGACTCACGAGCTTCGACTGTTAATGATGACATAAAATACCTCCGTATTTTTTTCCTAATATTGATAGATACTAGTAGTATTGTAACACTAATTAAGAGACATAGTCAAAATATATATTACAATTTTAGGAATAACCTAAATTTTTTGTAATTTCATTTTCTAATGCGACCTTAATAAAGCCTTAAAATGGCTCTAAGCTAGAAGGTATATACTAAGTTTAGATTAGTCGATAAGGAGGCAAATTATGAGAAAGTTAATTGCAGTCGTGTTATTTGCATTTGCAGGTATATTGGTCCTTGCAAGTTTACTCAATACATATGTAGATGAAGGGTATAACAGGAACAGAAGGTACCGCATATCAAGGAATTTTGATGAACGTGCTTTTGAAAGAGATATGGAAAGACTTGGTGACGAGCTAAAAGAGGATTTTGAAGATGTTGGTGAAGACCTTGAAGATGTTGGACATCAGCTTGGAGAGGAATTCAGCGAGATTGGATATGAACTTGGAGATGTTGGCCATGAACTTGGCACAGAATTTGGAAGTGTAGGTCGAGAAATTGGACAGACATTTGGTGAGATTGGACGAGATATGGGCCATGTAGGATCTGACTTAGGACGTGAGTTTGCTGATGTTGGCATTACCATAGGAGAGTCTTTCTCAGATGCTGCTAGAGATATTGCTGATGGTTTTAGAGAGATTTTCGATTGATTATAAAGGTATAATTTCATCGTATAGATTAAAAGGGTTGTCTCAGAATGATTTCTGTGACAACCCTTTTTCATTTCATAGTAAATTATCCTTAAAACGACCGAAAATTGGCGAAGCCAATAGATATGCGTAGCATCTTTCTTGTGCTAATCTACTTTAACTAACTTTGCTGATTTAACTCTAAAACCATTTTTCAGAACGTTAATCGTAAGGACTTGCTGACCACTTTTTAAGTCAAATGGTTCAGAGATCACTGTTTGGTAGTTATCCCATCCACCAGTTTTTGGTGTAATGATTTCAACCAGTTTATCTTCTGTCAACAATTCGGAATTCATCTGAGTGATTTCTATAAGTCCTTCAAAAATATTACCTGACATTTCAAATTCTAATTGATAGCTACCACTTGTATCTAAATCAAAAGCATAACCAAAGATGTCTTCTTTTTCGATATTATTAAGATAAGTAAATTCACCTTGGTCATAGTTAATGCCTTTTAATAGATAGGTTTCATCAGCAGGAATAAGTACATTAGCCTTTTTATAATTTATGGTGCCTGTAGTGACATCTAAGTCTAAACTCTCAGACATTAGGTCAGATTCATCTACTGCAAAAAGTTGTATTTTGTAATCTCTTTCACTTTCTAGATCCATAAGCGTAATTTTAGTATCTGTTGTTTCAATATCTCGAATATTTCCTGTGGATTGATCAAGTACTCGAATCACATAATGATCAACTAGATAATTGTCTTCAACAGGTTCCCAGGCCAAATCTACTACGGCGCCGTTAACTTCTGAAGATAAACCTGACACTTGATTTGGAGGGATCGTATCAACAAGCTCATCAATCATTTCGTAAACTCTTACATAATCAATGGCCATTTGCTGTGGATATACAGGATCCACACCTTGTTGTGCACCCCAACCGCCGCCAACAGCGATGTTTAGTAGTAAGAAAAAGTTTTGATCATATGGCCACTCACGAGAACCTTGGCCCTTATTCTTAAAGCTTAGATAGTGATAATCATCAATATACATATCAATCTGATAAGGAGACCATTCTAAGGTATAAACATGGGCTTCTGTATCAACCTTTGGAATCATCATTTCTGCTGTTGGATGCCAACCTTTTCTGAAATTAAACTCTGCCATGTGTAAACTTGCATGGACTACATCCATATCAAAACCAACATGCTCCATAATATCTATTTCGCCACTGTTTGGCCAATTACCATATTGATTACCGGAGGGTAACATCCAAATAGCAGGCCATGTTCCTCGGCCATATGGTAAGGTTGCCTTGATTTCAAAACGACCGTAAGTCCAGCTATTCTTACTTTTTAAGCGAGCAGAAGAGTAGGCATTATTGTTGATTTGCTCATCCATTGCTGTGATAATCAGTTGACCATCTTCAACACGAGCATTATCTATGTCTGCATTTGTGTAGTATTGAAGTTCGCCGTTACCCCAGCCATTACCACCAATATCATAGTCCCAGGCATCTTCATCGGGTAGACCATCAACATCAAATTCATCAGCAAAAAGTGACGCACCTAGTAACCTGGATATGGTTATACTTTCTACTTTTACAGTTTCTGTTGTTGTTGCTGTTACTGTTGTTTCTTTTTGGGTCTTCTCAGTCATAGTCATTAAGACGGATTCATTATAAACACCATCAACTGTGATCGTTTCATCCCATACAGGATCGCCACTTCGATCATAGACGGTTAAAAGGATATCATTTGAACCCTCAGACTGTCCAGAAATGTTGATTGTATAAGTCTTTCTGTATTCCATACCAGGGGTTGTCCCTGAATAGACAGTGTTGTTATCTTCACTAACCGCCTCTAATGATAAAGAAAAAGGTGTTGTTGGTATGATTTGTGTACCACCTCTTCTGACAGTTTCTCTCTTTAAAGGTTTGAGCTCAGGTTCACTTTCTTCATTATCTTCAACTGACTCTTTAACAGTTTCATCTGGGATGATTTCTTCTGCAACATCATAAATATCTTCTGAGACTTGTTTATTACTATTATCTTGAGTTTGACACCCGACGAGTAACAATAGGCATCCTATTAACAATATCTTTCTCACAAATTGCCTCCTAAATCAGATTTATGTTTATTTTATATATTAATTAGACATACTCATATTTTATACAACTAAAACGATTTCGTCAAGATATCATCCTAATTTAGTAACATAGCTAATATATTTGGAAAATCTTCGAACCTTTTTGGTTTATCTTTCGTAGAATAAAGTGTAAGGTATAGTAAAGAAATAATATCATCACAAGAAAGATTTTATAGGAAGGAGGGGCAAAGTGAATGAAGTGCAAAGGATTATAAATTGTCAGAACGGCCATACAGAATCCTATTATCAATTAGTAAAAGACTACGAAGTGCCATTGTATAGGTTCTGTTATCATTTAACTGGAAATGAACATTCTGCTAAAGATCTGTTTCAAGAAACATGGCTTAAGGTAATTAAGAAGATAAATTTGTATCAATCAAAGTATAGTTTTAAGAATTGGTTATTCACCATTGCCTCTAACACTTATAAAGACCAGTATCGGAGATGGAAAAAGCTTGAGAAACTCAGGGTTGAAACAAATCAATCTAGTGAAGAAATCCTATTAAATCGATGGGATGAAAAAGATAATGTTGAAGATCAGGTCCTATCACATGAACTTGATACAACCTTAAGATTGGAAGTGAATAAGCTAAAAGTCCATTATAAGATGGTGGTTGTTCTTCACTATTTTGAAGGATTATCTCAAAAAGAAATAGCCCAGATTCTAACTATACCTGAGGGAACTGTGAAATCCAGGTTAAACCAAAGCAGGCAAATACTAAGAAAGGCAATGGAGGTGAAGGATATCTATGGACGAGCACAAAATAGATGATTTATTAGGCAATATTGGAAGCGAACATTTAACTTTACCCAGTGGTTTAGTAGAGGATACCTTCAAGCAAATCTGTGTTGAATCTGAAAGACAGTCTAATCCCCTTCCTTATTTAGTTGTCACTGTCGTATTCATCAATATGCTGACGAGTATATTTATTGGAGGTCTTATATTTCTTCTAAGTCCATTAACGATGGTGGATTGGCTGATTGTTGGGATAGTTTTCTCAACCTTCAATGGTATGTTCTATGGTTTAACTTATGCATTTAGGGATCAAATACGCCACACACTTGAGGCGTATCATTAAGAGGAGGTTATATTATGGAAAGTCGAACAAATTTATTTAAAATACTATTTTGGATTATGACTGCATTTGTATTGTTATTGATTGCAGGTGTCATGCTACTTATTCCAATTAGTAGTGGACCTAACATGTCAGGTGACGATCAAGTTGCTTTTGGTGTTATGATGATTGCAGCATTTTTCTCAATTATTGTTGTTGCTATTATTGGTATTATTGTATTTAAAGATGCCAAAAAATTGGGCATGAATGAATGGCTATGGATATTGGTTGTTATATACGTCCCCAATGGACTTGGTATTATCATATACCTTATTATGAGATCATCAGAAAAAAAGAAAAGAAGATGTATCAAGTGTAGTGAACCTATTGATCCTAACTTTGCCTTATGTCCTCATTGTGGACATAAGCTAAAAGAATCCTGCCCATCTTGTGATAAAGCAGTTGAAAGTGAGTGGAAAGTATGTCCTTATTGTAGTTCACAACTAAAATAAGTATATTGTGAGGCAACAATGTTGGTAAACTTGCAGAAGAAAGCTTGATATATGTAAAAATGAAGGATTAATTCTTGCATTATCATATCAATTGGCGACTCATTGGCCTAAACTGGGTCTTGTTCATATAGGATAGAAATAAATTTATGAATCAGCATATATACCAACGAAGACCTAATATTTACCCTAAAGAACTAGAAAAATCCCACAATTCTTAATGAGAAGGAGAATTATTATTCCGGAATTGAGCCATGAAGCTTGGATATAGGATTGGGAATATAGGGAAATTGAACAGGAAAAATAGTGAAAGTTATCTTGCAAATAGTGGCAGGACTTGAAATTGTCGCACAATAATGTTAAATTGTATTCATATTTCATCAACGAGTGTTTTTGAATCAGACATTCAACATAATTGGTGAAGGACGGCGAAGACGCCTTAGAGTTAGACTGAAGACTTCAGTACAACTCTAGGGCGTCTTTTGGTTTATCGTCAGATACTATATAAATGAATATCTAGCCGGTAAAGACCGGGAATGAAAGGGTGGAAAAAATGAGACAAGTAGCTATTTATGGAAAAGGTGGAATTGGAAAATCAACCACTACACAAAATTTAACAGCAGCACTAGCAGAAATGGGTAAAGAGATTATGATCGTAGGTTGTGACCCTAAAGCGGACTCAACAAGACTGATTCTTAATGGACTAGCTCAACAGACCGTACTGGACACATTAAGAGAAGAAGGTGAAGACATTGAACTTGAGAACATCTTAAAGCCAGGTTATGGCGGAATCAGATGTGTTGAATCAGGTGGCCCAGAGCCAGGTGTTGGATGTGCCGGTCGTGGTATCATCACTTCAATTAACATGCTGGAACACTTAGGTGCCTATGAAGACGAACTTGATTATGTTTTCTATGATGTACTTGGAGACGTTGTATGTGGAGGTTTTGCAATGCCGATACGTGAAGGTAAGGCAGAAGAGATCTACATCGTTGCATCAGGTGAAATGATGGCTATGTATGCAGCTAACAATATTGCAAAAGGTGTTTTAAAGTTTGCTGATACAGGTGGAACAAGACTTGGTGGTATTATCTGTAACTCAAGAAAGGTTGACAACGAATTTGAAATGTTAACAGCTTTCGCAAAAGAACTTGGTACACAATTGATACACTTTGTTCCTCGTGATAACATTGTACAACATGCAGAGATTAACAAGAAAACAGTAATCGACCACGAACCAACAGCTGGTCAAGCAGATGAGTACAGAGCTTTAGCAAAAGCAATTGATGAGAATGAAATGTTTGTTATTCCAACACCAATGACACAAGATCGTCTTGAGGAAATATTAATGGACCATGGATTACTTGGTGTATAAGAAAAGAGAAATAAACCCAGCCGGCAAGCTTAGAATTTATTTCTCCTTAAGTAGAATCAACTAAACAAGGGATAACCCTATCTTTAGCTAAGTCTATTTGCATTATATCAATATCTGTATATTTCAGCAAGTGGACTTAGACTAAAGGCCAATATGTGGAGGTAAGAGAATGAAAATGATTAGATCAATCGTGCGTCCTGAAAAGGCTGCATATATATTAGATGAATTAAGTGATGCTGGATACCCAGCTGTAACAAAAGTAGACGTTGTAGGTAGAGGTAAACAACGTGGTGTTAAAGTAGGAAACGTCCATTATGATGAGTTACCTAAAGAATTACTACTAATGGTTGTTGAAGATGGCGCTGTTGAAGAAGTTGTCAGCATTATAGCAAAAAGTGCAAAAACTGGTGACGGTACTTATGGTGATGGTAAAATATTCGTTTCAGAAATTGATGAAGCTTATACAATCTCTAGTGGCGCAGAAGGCTTATAAGGAGGTCGCTTATGAAAGAGGTCATGGCAATTATTAGAATGAACAAAATAAGCGAAACAAAAGAAGCTTTGTCCCTAGCAGGATTTCCTTCTGTTACATGTCGTAAGGTTTTTGGACGTGGGAAAAAGAAAGTAGATTTTGAACTTATTGAAGACTTAATTGATGGTATTCCTATTGCTGAACCAGAGGTACTTGAAGCAATAACAGAAAACCATCGTTTGATATCAAAAAGACTCTTAACGATGATCGTAAATGATGATGACTATAAAAAGGTTGTTGATACCATAATAGAAGTCAATCAAACGGGCTCCATGGGAGATGGTAAAATTTTCATCTCAACCATTAGTGATGCCCTTCGTGTTAGGACAGATGAAAAAGGTAGCATAGCGCTATAGGAAGAGAGGTGAAGATTGTGTCAGATACAAAAGTTGTTGTTGATAAAATACTGGATAAATATCCAGCAAAAGTAATGAAGAATAGAAAAAGTCACATGTTGATTAAAGATAGTAACATCACTCAAGAAATATCGGCAAACACAAGAACTGTCCCAGGCATCATCACAAATAGAGGATGTTGTTATGCAGGGTGTAAAGGTGTTGTTATTGGACCTATTGTGGACATGGTTCACATCGTCCATGGTCCAGTTGGGTGTTCCTATTATGCATGGGGCACTAGAAGAAATAAAGGTAAAGCTAGAGATGGAGGCCAGAACTTCCTTGAATATGCCTTTACAACTGATATGCAGGAAAGTGACATTGTCTTTGGTGGTGAGAAGAAGCTTAGGGCGGCTATAGATGAGGCGGTTGAACTATTTGACCCTAAGGCTATATCCATATCAGCCACCTGTCCAGTTGGACTTATAGGTGATGATATACACGCAATAGCCAAAGAAATGTCAGCAAAATACGATAGAAAGATTTTATCTTTCTCATGTGAAGGTTATAAGGGTGTCAGTCAATCTGCTGGTCACCATATTGCCAATAATAAGTTGATGACAGATGTTATTGGATCTACAGATGAAGTAGTACCAGAATTCTCAATTAATATACTTGGTGAATACAACATTGGTGGTGATGAGTGGGAAATTAAACGTGTACTAACGAAAGTTGGTTATAACGTGGTAACAACCATGACTGGCGACAGTGGTATTGAAGAAATTGCCAATGCTCATAAGGCGGATTTAAACTTGGTACAGTGTCATCGTTCCATTAACTATATCGCTGAAATGATTGAGGAGAAATATGGTATTCCTTGGATTAAAGTTAATGTGATTGGAACAAAAGGTTTTACTAAGACATTAAGAGATATGGCTGTATATTTTGATGATGAAGCTTTAACTAAGAGAACAGAAGAAGTGATTCAAGAAGAGATGATTGAAATAAAAGATGAGTTGGCAGAAATCAAAGAGAAGTTAGATGGTAAGACAGCTGTACTTTTTGTTGGTGGATCAAGAGCCCATCATTATCAAGGTTTGCTTCGTGAGATAGGTATTGAAACCATCGTAGCTGGTTATGAATTTGGTCACAGAGATGATTATGAAGGTAGAGATGTTATACCTTATATCAAGATTGATGCAGACAGTCGAAACATTGAAGAAATCAGTGTTGAGAAAGATGAGAAACATTATTCAGTTAGAATTCCTGCTGAAAGAGTTGAGTTGTTAAAGGAATCATTAGAGTGGTCAGATTACAAGGGTCTTCTTAGTGAGATGCAAGATGGTAGTTTGGTTATTGACGATCTTAACCACGTAGAGACAGAAGAAATTATTAGTATCCTTAAGCCAGAGTTCTTTGGTTCAGGGGTCAAAGACAAATACATCATTCAGAAGATGGGTGTTTACTCTAAACAAATGCACTCCTATGATTACGCAGGACCTTATGCAGGTTACAAAGGTGCAATTAACTTTGCCAGAGACGTTGCAGCAGGGATCTTAACACCAGCTTGGTCATATATTAACGCACCTTGGAAAGTTGAACCAATCTTAAATGGCAAATTGGAAGGAGTTGAGAAAGTATGTTAGATCAAACTAAAGGGACCTATAAAAAGAGAACAGGTCTGAAAGCTAATCCGGCCAAAACATGTCAGCCAATCGGCGCTATGTACGCTGCACTTGGTATTCATAAATGTTTACCTCACAGTCATGGCTCACAAGGTTGTTGTTCTTATCATCGTATGCACTTAACAAGACATTACAGAGATCCTATTGTAGCATCAACAAGTTCATTTACAGAAGGTGCCTGTGTATTTGGTGGTAAATCGAACCTGAAAAAAGGTCTTGAGAATGTTTTCCATATCTACAACCCTGATGTGGTAGCAGTTAACACAACTTGTTTATCAGAAACTATTGGAGATGATGTTGGTGAGATTATCAAGTCAACCAATGTACCGGATGGTAAAACAGTTATATATGCTAATACACCAAGTTATGTTGGGTCTCATGTCACTGGATTCTCTAATATGTGTAAATCAATCGTTGGACAGCTTGCTGAGAAAAAAGAAGGTAAGAAGGCAAAAGGTTTAAATATCCTGCCAGGTTATGTAGAGCCAAGTGACATGATGGAGATTAAGCGTTTAGCAACGGAGCTTAAAGTAGCTTTTACCATGGTGACAGATACCTCTAAAGTTGTAGCTACACCTAACACAGGTAAGTATGATATGTACCCTGAAGGTGGAACAACCATTAAAGCTTTAAAGAAGACCGGTAACGCACTTGCTACAATTGCTTTAGGTAAATTTGCCTCAGAAGCCGCAGCTTTTGAACTTGAGAAGAAATGTGAAGTTGAACCACATGTCCTTAAGTTGCCAATTGGTATTAAGGCTACAGACGCTTTTGTCATGAAAATGTTAGAAGTTAATGGCGGGATCATTCCTGAAGAGCTTGAGTATGAACGTGGTCAGTTGGTAGACGTTATGGTTGATATTCACAACCATTATCACGGTAAAAAAGTTGCCTTATTTGGTGACCCAGACCATTTGATTGCCTTAACAGAGTTTGTTATTGACCTTGGTATGGTACCTACTTTAGTACTTACAGGTACACCTGGTAAGTATTTTGAGAAAACCATTAATGAAATGTTTGAGGCAGCTGGTCTTACTGATAGCCTTGTAATGGCAGATGAAGACTTATTCTCATTCCACCAATTGGTTAAAGAAACACCAGTGGATCTTATTATTGGTAACACTTATGGAAAATTCATAGCAAGAGCTGAGGGCGTTCCCCTTGTTAGAGTTGGCTGGCCAATCCTTGATAGAATTGGACATTCTTACTTCCCGATTGTGGGCTATAAAGGTGCACTTAGACTTATTGAGAAGATATCAACAGCTCTCCTTGATCAGTATGATGCAACATGTCCTGAAGAAGATTTTGAACTTGTTATGTAACCAATTAATGCTAGACACTACATCGTAGTTGTCCATATATATTGCTTAGGGGTCCCTAGTGCCCCTTTGCAATTCTAATCAATACATGATTAGAACCTTCAAGTCCTTGAAGGTTTTTGTGAGATATTGAGAGAAGGAGGCCATCGTATGAAAAACACAAACACCATCATAGCAAAGAACAGGGAAAAACAGATATTGGTGAACGACAAACAGGGGAATCAGGCCATAGCTTGTGATACCCAGTCTGTATCAGGTGTTGTGAGTCAGAGAGCCTGTATGTATTGTGGTGCTAGGGTTGTTCTAAACCCAATTACCGATGCAGCACATATTGTCCATGGACCCATTGGCTGTGCTTCCTACACATGGGATATCAGAGGGAGTTTAAGTTCTGATAGTGAACTTTATAGAACTAGTTTTTCAACAGACCTTCGTGAACAAGACATTATCTTTGGTGGAGAGAAAAAACTAGCTAACGCCATAGACGAGATTGTAGAACGAGAGAAGCCTAAAGTTGTCTTTATCTATTCAACATGTGTTGTTGGGGTTATTGGAGATGACGTAACAGCCGTGGCAAAACACGCATCGATGAAACACGATATTCGGGTTATACCAGTCCATTCTTCTGGTTTCTCAGGTAGTAAAAAAGATGGTTATAAGGCTGCCTGCCACGCCATACTTGAGTTGATGGGTGAAGAAAATCCTCTACCTAAGATGGCTCATTCCTTAAACTTCCTAGGTGATTTTAACCTAGCAGGTGAAGCATGGATCATTCGAGAATACCTTGAAACCATTGGCTTAACTCTGAATACAGTCATTACTGGAGACGCCACAACAAGTTCATTAGTTAAGGCCAAGTCATCTAGCTTAAATGTGGTTCAATGTGCTGGATCTATGACTTACTTAGCTAAACAAATGAAGCAAGCCTATGATATACCTTTTGACCATGTTAGGTTTTTTGGCATAGAAGATACCATTCGTAGTTTGAGAAAAATTGTTTATAGCATAGGATCACCTGAACATCTAGAGCGTTTTGAAGCACTTGTCGCACAAAAGAAAGCCTACTATGGACCAAAAGTTGAAGAAGTAAAAGAACGATTGGTTGGTAAGAAGGTAGCTTTATATGTTGGTGGTGGTTTTAAAGCCATATCCCTAATAGAACAATTTGCTGACTTAGGTATTGAAACAGTCCTTGTAGGTACTCAGACAGGATCAAAGGAAGAGTATCAGCAGTTTAGAGAACTCACCAGCGAAGGGACTGTCATCTTAGATGATGCCAACCCAACTGAACTGGAACATTTTATGAAAGTCACTCAGGCGGATATCTTAGTAGGTGGGGTTAAAGAACGGCCTTTAGCTTACAAATTAGGTGTGGCGTTCATTGATCACAATCACGAAAGAAAACATCCACTATGTGGGTTTGAAGGGGCTTTAAACTTTGCCTTAGAAGTAGATACAACAGTGAATTCACCAGTATGGCAATTTGTAAAGAGAGGTGGAAGACTATGAGACAAAAAGAAGGCAATCGAAATTATGTGAATATGGAAGTCAACCCTTGTAAGATGTGTATGCCTATGGGTGGCTCTCAGGCCCTACGTGGTATAAAAAAGTCTATGACAATTATTCATGGATCACAAGGTTGTTCAACCTATATTAGACGTCATATGGCCGCTCATTACAATGAACCAATTGATATCGCATCTTCTTCTTTATCAGAAGAAGGAACCGTGTATGGTGGTGCGGCCAATCTGAAATTAGGTATTCGTAATATGGTCAAACTTTACCAACCAGAAGTGGTTGGGGTATTAACAAGTTGTTTGGCTGAGACCATTGGTGATGACATATCAAGAATTGTAAGAGAAGTTAGAGCAACAGGTGAATTTGATGATATTGATATTATTCCAATTGCAACACCAGGTTATGGTGGTGCTCAGTCAGAAGGTTATTTTGTAGCCATTAAGTCAATGCTTATGTACTATGCAGATAAACTTAAAGAAGAGGGCATTCCAGTGGTCCAAGGAAATTACTTAAACCTAATTGTCTCAAATGCTACTTGTGAGGATATTAGGGAACTAAAGAAAATCCTGAAAGCTTTTAATATTGAGGCCATTATTACACCAGATATATCCGATGTGTTAGATGCACCTTATAGGGAAAATTTTGACAAGTTATCCAATGATGGTACTAGTAGAGAAGAAATCGCTGCCATGTTAGGTGCCAGAGCAACCATTGAACTTGGCCATCTTGTAGCAGAACAATACTCTCCTGCAAAATACTTACATGATTTTCATGGCATACCGGCTTATCGTTTACCCTTACCTATTGGCATGAATCATACAGATCGTTTGATTGAAACCTTATCGATTATCTATAGCAAACCAGTACCAGAGAGTCTTAATCTAGAAAGAGGCAGGCTGCTTGATGGCATGATTGATTCTCATAAACACAGCGCTCTTGGTAAGATTGCAATATTTGGTGATCAAGACTTGGTACATGGTATTAGTGGATTGGTTCAGGAAAATGGTATGGAAGTGTGTTTGGCTGCGACTGGAAATGTGTCAAAGACTTTTACAAAACGTATGAAAGAGTTACTGGATTGTGATGAAGGCGTTGCACTGGATGATACAGACTTTGAAACCATACGGGATAAGATTAAGGAAAAGGCTGTTAATCTGATGATTGGTAATGGTAACGGTAAGTTCATCTGGGAAAAAGATGGTATTGATTTAGTCAGAGTTGGCTTTCCAGTTCATGACCATATTGGGGCTCAGAGAAAGAAACGTATGGGTTATAAAGGATCCATTAGGCTTTTGGATGAAATTGTCAATAAATTACTAGATCAGAAACACAGCACTTATAGAGATCGGATGTTTAATGCATATCATCCAGACAGAGAACAAGCAATGGAGGTAGAACAATGGACAATGTAAAAGGTGTACGTATAAAGGAAACAAATACAGAGACAACCATACAGAAAAACGAAACCCATCCTTGCTTTAATGCTAAGGCCCACGACTTTGCTCGTATGCATCTACCTGTTGCACCTAAATGTAATATTCAGTGTAATTACTGCCATAGAAAATTTGACTGCAATAATGAAAGTCGCCCTGGCGTGACATCCGATGTCTTAAAGCCAAAAGAAGCACTGGCCAAGTATAAAGAGACCAAGAAGTTATACCCTAACCTTACCGTCGTTGGTATTGCCGGTCCTGGTGATGCTTTAGCAAATTGGGAGAACACAAGGGACACCCTTAGATATATCAAGGCTTATGATGAGGATGTCACTTTCTGCCTTTCAACCAATGGTCTGAAATTAACCAAATATGCAGATGAATTAATTGCATTAGGGGTTTCTCATATCACTGTGACCATTAATACCATTTATGATGATGTTGCTGCTGAAATTTATCGCCATGTACGTTTTGAAGGTGAGAAGTATTTTGGTATTGAAGGTGCCAAGTTATTGTTACAGAAACAATGGGAAGGTGTGGCTTACTTAAAAGACAAAGACGTTATGACCAAAGTTAACATTGTTTATCTGAAGGGTGTTAATGACGACCACATACATAGGATTGTTGAAAAGGCTGAGCGGCTTGGGGCAAGTGTCACCAATATCATGGCACATATACCAGTGGCTGAAACACCCTTTGAAGTCTTAGAACAAGCAAGTCCTAGAGAAATCATCCAAGTACGTAAAGAATGTAACAATACCTTGCCACAGATGATGCATTGTAATCAGTGTAGAGCAGATGCTGTAGGTAAACTAGGTGGTTGTAGAGCTAAAAGTAGTTAGATCATATAAAGAGAAAAAGGAGAAATGAAATGGATAAACCAAAACATCACATATTTGTGTGTTCAAGTTCAAGGTTAACAGGGGAAATTAAAGGATTTTGTGCTCAGAATGAAGGGTTAGAAATACTTGAAAATTTTGTCGAAGAAGTACAAGACAGAGAGTTAGATGGTGAGGTTATGGTAACCAATACAGGCTGTCTTGGTTTATGTTCAATGGGACCTGTAGTCATGATATATCCAGATACAATCTGGTATGGCAAAGTGACAGCAGATGATGTTGAAGAGATTATGGATGCCCTTGAAGAGGGTGAAGTTGTTGAGAGACTGGCATTGTAGGGACAAGGGAGAGATGTTTAGTGAGAGCTTTGTTGTTGGGATTTATAAGTGTGGTGTTGGTCCTTGGCAACCTTTTGGCGGGTTGCTCAGGCCAAACATCAAGCCAGCCTGAAGAGATTATAATTTACGCTGCAGCAAGTCTGACGGACCCCTTTGAAGAAATCAAAGAGGTCTATGAGCAGTCTCATCCAGATGTGGACATTGTTTATAGTTTTGCGGGTAGTCAGGTTCTTTCTAATCAGATAGAAGCAGGAGCGCGGGTATCCATGTTTTTTTCTGCAAATAAAGAGTATATTGCTCAACAATTGGATATGCAGATAAATCCATTGTCTCAAGAAGACATTGTTTTAACACCAGTCCCATTTGCTACTAATCAAGTTGTAATCCTTTGCAGTGAGGCATTACCTTGTAGCACTTTTGATGAGTTAATGGAGATAATCCAAGAAGATCAATACTACCCAATTGTCCTTGGTAACCCTAAGGTGCCTGTTGGACGTTATACAGAGAAAGTGATGATGGCTTATGGGAGACAAGAGGGTAAACAAGATAGCCATAAAGCTTTTTACAATCAAGTGGTCTCCTATGAATCAGATGTTAAAGCCGTTCTTGCTAAGGTAAAACTTAAAGAAGCGGATATAGGTATTGTTTATGAATCAGATGTTATGACACTAGACTTGGAAGCAAGTGGCCTAAAAGTCATTAAGATACCAGCTAAGCTCAATCCAACAGCTTCCTATGAATCTTTACTATTCTCAAACAAGGAGACATCCATTAAACTTTATGAATTTATCACAAGTGGAGAAGGACAGACTATATTAGAAAATTACGGTTTTAGATAAGAGGAGGTGTTGTTGTGGTAAGAAGCAAATTGTTTGATCAGTCACTTTCTTTGGTCTTAATTGTATCAGCTGTGATTATGTTGTATATCATCTCTGGCTTATTTAGACCTTTACATGCACAACAATTACTGGGCGTCATACTTGAAAAAGAAACAGTCACATCCATGGTGATTTCACTAAGCAGTATCCTTGTGTCCATGGTAGCTGTGGCTTCAATTGGCACCTTCCTTGCCTATAAATTACATAATAAAAAGGGACGGCTTTATGAATGGTTACATGGTTTAATCCTCTTTCCATTGTTGCTCCCACCAACAGTAGCAGGTCTTGTGCTTTTACAAGGTTTTGGCAGAAATGGCCTTCTCAGTTATGTCTTATTTGGTCAGAACTTACATATAGCTTTCAGTTTCATGGCCATTGTTTTAACCCAGGTTTATGTGACCCTTCCTTTCTTTTATCAGATGACAAGAAATGCATTTGAAGATATAGAAGGGTCATGTATTGAGGCTGCCAGTGTTGCTGGTGCACCACCCTATATCATTTTAAAGGATATTATGATTCCAATCAGTATAAGGAGTATGGGTGCTGGACTTTTTATGAGTGCCTTAAGGGGTTTGTCTGAATTTGGTGCAACAATTATGTTTGCAGGCAATCTAGTTGGAAAAACTCAGACTATGACAACAAGGATTTACCAACTTTATCAAAGTGACATGAATGCTGCCTTAGTACTTGCAGGCTTTCAGTTGTGTCTCTTTTTAGTACCTTATTATTTATTTATTAGAAAATCAAAGTATATGGGAATGGAGTGATTAGATGATTGGCAAGAATAAGTTAACAGTAATTGATACAACACTAAGAGATGGTGAACAATCTGCCGGTGTTGCTTTTTCAATTGATGAAAAAGTTACAATCGCTAAAGCGCTGGACCGTATGGGTGTGAATATTATTGAAGCTGGTATCCCAGTCATGGGGAGAGATGAACAGAAAGCCATCTATAGAATACTTTGTGAAGACCTACAAGCAGATATCTTAACATGGAATAGGATGAAACTTGATGACATCGAAGCAAGCCTCTGTGTTGGAACAAAAAATGCCCATATTTCAGTACCTGCTTCTGATCTACATATAAAGAAAAAACTTGGTTTCACAAGGCGAGAATTAGTCTATAACTATGAACAAGTTCTAGATTACGCCTTGTCTGAAGGACTTAATGTATCTATTGGCGCTGAAGATGCATCAAGGGCGGATGAGGTTTTTCTTGCGGAGCTTTATGCAATTGCTTTACAAAAAGGTGTTACTAGGATCCGTTATGCAGATACTGTAAGTACTTTAAACCCTTTTACGTCCTATGAAAGAATCCATAGATTGCTAAACCGTTTATATGAGTTGTTAGGTCAAAATCCCAATGAATTCCGACAATCATTTACTATAGATTTTCATGGTCATAATGATTTTGGTCTTGGGACAGCTAATGCACTTGGTGCCTATAAGGCAGGCGCACATGCCATCAGTTGTAGCGTTAATGGACTTGGTGAACGAGCAGGTAATACACCTCTTGAAGAAATAGTCTTGGCTCTTGAGATGATGGAAGGTGTAAAAACAACCATCAACAAAGGTGAGATTATGGGTCTGTCTAAAATGGTAGAACGTTATTCTGGTAGAGATATGCAGGCAAGCAAACCAATTGTAGGAGATATGGTTTTTGCTCATGAAGCTGGCATTCATGTCGACGGTATGCTGAAGGATCCAAATACTTATGCCTATCTAAAGCCGACTATGTTAGGTAGACAGCACAAGTATGTTAAAGGCAAACATTCTGGTAGAAGTTGGTTGAAGATAGTCTGAATACCTAAATAGATAATCTTTTTTTCTTGACTTAGAGTGTACTCAAAGGTGTATGATAGAATGAGACTAATTCTTATTACCCTAATGGGTCAGATTCAATTGATAAAGGAGAAGAAGATGAATAAAATGACAGATACAATTATTTTACATAATGATGTGGCCATTCCAGTTATTGGATTTGGTACTTGGCAAACACCAAACGATGAAGTGGGTTATCAAGCAGTGCTTAAATCCCTTGAAGTAGGTTACAGACATATTGATACAGCAGCAGTGTACCAGAATGAGGAATCTGTTGGTAGAGCAATGAAAGATTCAGGGATACCAAGAGAAGACATTTTCTTAACAAGTAAATTATGGAATGGTGATCATGGCTATGAAGCCACTCTAAAGGCTTTTGACAAGTCTCTAGAACTGCTTGGAACAGACTATCTAGACCTTTACTTAATTCATTGGCCTAACCCAGTTAAGTTCCGTGACAACTGGCAAGAAGTCAATGCTGAAACATGGAAGGCAATGGAAGAACTCTATGAGGCTGGTAAAGTAAAATCTATTGGTGTCAGTAATTTTATGATCCACCACTTAGATGAATTGCTAAAAACTGCTAAGATTGTTCCTATGGTCAATCAAATCCGCCTATGTCCAGGGGATTCAAAAACCGAACTTTGTACCTATCTTAAGGAAAAAAATATAGCTATAGAAGCCTATAGTCCTCTTGGAACTGGTAAAGTATTTGGTGTTCAAGTTCTTGAAGATATGGCTAAGAAATATAAGACAACAGTTGCTAAACTATGTATTAGATGGAGCCTTCAAAATGGATGGATTCCACTACCTAAATCCGTTACACCTGAGAGAATTGTGTCAAATGCAGAAGTGTTTGATTTTGAGTTGTCTGAAGAGGATATCTCAGCGATTAATAAACTAGTGGGTACTTGTGGCTATGGGTCAGACCCAGATACAGCTCAGTTTTAGAATGACTCACTTAAAGACGGTGTAGGATGAGGAGGCAACAATGAAAGCATTATTAATTGGTGGTACCGGCATTATCAGTATGGCTATTTCTAAACGGTTAATCCAAGAAGGACATGACCTATATTTACTCAATAGAGGTAATAGGAATCCTTTTTCAACAGATGAAGTGACCTATATAAGAGGCGACATAAACGATGAAGATAAAATGGTTAGCTTATTAGCTGATCATCATTTTGACGTTGTAGCAGACTTTATTGCTTTTGAACCTTCACAGCTTGAAAGAGATTATAGACTGTTTAAAGACAGAACCAATCAGTTTATCTTTATCAGTTCTGCTTCAGCCTATCAAAAACCCTTGTCAGACTATAGGATAAGTGAGAGCACGCCTCTTAGCAATCCTTACTGGGCATATTCAAGAAATAAGATAGCTTGTGAAAGTTATTTAATGGACTTATACAGAAATGAAGGTTTTCCAGTAACGATCATTAGGCCTTCCCATACTTATGATGAACGTTATGTACCTCTAGCAGTTGAAGGCCATAAGGGTGCTTGGCAAGTCTTAAAACGTATTATGGAAGATAAACCAGTTCTGATTCATGGTGATGGTTCATCTCTTTGGACATTAACTCATAATTCAGATTTTGCAAAAGGGTTTGTAGGTATTATGGATAATCACCATGCTATTGGTGAAGCTATTCATATTACATCAGATGAATCACTAACTTGGAATCAAATTTATGAAATCATCGCAAAAACCCTTGGCAAAAAACTTAAGGCTTACCATGTGGCCTCGGATTTCCTAACTGACATAAGTGAGTATGATTTTCTTGGTGGTCTCACAGGTGACAAAGCCAATACAGTTGTTTTTGATAACAGTAAATTAAAAAGACTTGTACCTGATTTTGTTGCTACAAAACGATTTGATCAAGGTATAAAAGATACAATTGAACATGTCCTTAATACACCTGAATTACAAAAAGAAGACCTAGTATTTGATGTTTGGTGTGATAAGGTTATTAATGTTCTTGAAGAAGCTAAAAAGGCTTTTTGAGGCCTTAGAAATTAGTGCGTTTTATCATAGAGACGCACTATTTTTTCGCTGTAAATCAGAACCTTCAAGGAATGTTATCTTAAGCTGTACTAGCCATAGAATCAAGGTGAAAAATGTGGTATGCTTTAGTCAATTAAAACTGGACAGTAGGAGAGAACAATGATTTATTTAGTGAAGAAAGACTTGATCATTCGTAAAATGATGGAAGCAGATGTGGATAGCTTGTATGAAGGATTTAAAGCTCAAGGTTGGAATAAGCCAAGAGATTTATTCTTAAATTATTATAGACAACAAGAAGCGGGTAAAAGGTTTGTGGTGATAGCAGCTTATGAAGAAGGTGCAGTTGGCTACTTGACTTTATTACCTATGGCAACCAATGGTCCATATGCAGACCATGACCCTGAAATTGTTGACTTCAATGTGCTCCAAGCTCATCAGAGAAAGGGCATTGGAACACTTATGATGGATGCTGCTGAGAAATTAGCTTATGAAATGAGTGACCGGATTACCTTATCTGTTGGTATGCACTCAGGCTATGGTACTGCACAGCGTATGTATGTAAAAAGAGGTTATATGCCAGATGGTCAAGGCTTGTACTACAGAGGCCATAAGATAAAGCCATACACAGACACAAGAAATGATGATGACCTTGTACTTTACATGTATAAGAACTTATTGGATTAGACCTTGCAAAAGAGTCATAACCAACAAAGGTATATAACTTATGGATATACAGAGAATTATTGAAGCCAAGTTTGAACATAAAAGGAATCAACATCGTATGCTTACGGATCAGCGATCTGTGGGCATATTTTCTTGCGGTTTTGTAAAGAAGAATCGTGAGAAAGGTTCAGTTCATAATTGTGAAAAAGTACATTATGACTTACTACTTATCTTATCTGGAGAAGGAAAGTATGTGGATGATGAAGTTGGGGAGATTCGCTTACAAGCAGGTGATTGTGTTCAACGACTACCAGGTAGAAGGCACAGTACGATTACTTTAACAGATGACTGGAGTGAGTTGTATTTATGTATTGGTGCCAATATCTTCAGTAGCCTTGCAGAAGTTTATGGAGTGAATAGAGAAAAGCCAGTTCTGAGCACAGGTCTTGATTTTGATTTAATACAGCTCTTCTTAGAGATTCATGATGGTTTAAGCAATAAAACCTATAATGAGTTGGCCATGCTCCTACCTAAGGCCATAGAACTTATTACAAGAGCCACCTACTTGGACAGACAACAATCTTGTATGGATGATGAAGCTGAAACCCTAAAGCTCAGTGTTATGTATATGCGTGAACAACTCCATCAGAAACTTACCATAGAAGAGGTTGCAACCAATGTGAACATGGGGTACGAAACTTATAGAAAACTATTCCAGAAGCATTATGGCATCTCTCCAGGCGGCTTTTTACTTAACGAAAAGATGAGAGAGGCCCAGAGGATGTTGGCAGATAAAGAAGCGACCATTAAAGAAGTAGCAGTTAAATTGGGCTATGGTGATGCCTACTCATTCTCTAAGCAATTTAAGAAACACTCAGGTTATTCTCCAAGTCATTTCAGAGAGTTATACCACTAGCTTTATTTGGCAAATACCAGATATAACATCTTTTTTACCAGAATGACCATTACTTTTAGACCTCGTTGTTTTATAATTATAGTGACAGTCAAAATCTGAAATGAAAAGGATATAAATATGTATACAAGTCTTAAGAAATTATGGCCCTTTATTAGGCCCTATCAACATTTAGCCATTAGTGCCGGCATTATGACCATTCTATTTGCTGGCTTAGCACAAGTTGACCCTTATCTAACAGGGGTTATTATTGATGGTGTTCTTACAGGACAACCTTCTTCTTATGTGGTTCAAGGTGTACTCATCATTATTGGTGTCACCCTGATCCGATCCCTACTTCGATATATCTACTTTATTCAATTCGAAAAGTTATCTCAAAAAATCGTCTATGCTCTGAGGCAAGACGCCTATAAGAAATTACAATCCTTAGATTTTAAATATTTTGATGAAACACCTACTGGGAAGATTATGTCCAAAATGACAGGTGATATGGAAGCTGTTAGACATTTCTTCGCCTGGATTACCCATGTGGGTATCTTTCATATTTGTGTCTTTATCTTTGCTATTATAGCCATGCTTACGATTAACCCATTACTATGTGCCACTCTGATTTTGATCGTACCTTTTGTGGTGTATTTTTCAATTCGATTATCTAAGTCTGTAAGACCCTCTTTTTCAGCCATTAGAGAGCAGTTTGCCAAACTTAACACAGTGGTGCAAGAGAACATTAGTGGCAATAGAATTGTTAAAGCATTTGCTCGTGAAAGATATGAAATAGAGAAATTTGATATAGAAAATGAAGCTTTTAGAGCAAAAAATATGCAGTTGGCTAAGGTACGTGAGGACAATTTGCCCTTCCTAGAAGCTTTTGCCATCTTGTTTAATGTGGTTGTTTTATCCATTGGTAGTTTGATGATTATTAATGATTACTTAACAATCGGTGAACTTGTAGCTTTTAATAGACTCTTATGGATGATTAATAACCCAATGAGAATGATTGGACCTCTTGTTAATGGGTCACAGAATTTCATGGCTTCTTATGAACGGATTGAAGAGCTTATGAATGAAGAAAGTGTACTTAAGCAGCCGAAAGAAACATACCCAGAAGAAACAATTAGTGGGGTTATTGAGTTTGAAGATGTACATTTTAAATACGAAGATTTACCAGTACTCTCTAACATAAACTTTAAGATTGAACCAGGTCAGACTATGGCCATCATTGGGGCTACAGGGGCCGGTAAATCAACAATGACCTCTCTTATTTCTAGATTCTATGATGTGAACAGCGGTGAAATTCGTATTGATGAAAAGCCTATTGGTCAATACCATATACAGAGCCTGAGGAATCAGATTTCTATAGCCATGCAAGATATATTCTTATTCTCAGATACCATTGAAGGTAATATCACTTATGGTGTGCCAGGTGTTAGCCCTAAGAAAGTCAGGGTGGCAGCAGAAATAGCTGGTGTACATGAGTTTATTCATCAATTTCCAGATAACTACAGCACAGTTGTAGGTGAGCGTGGTGTTGGTTTATCAGGTGGTCAACGCCAAAGAATTGCTCTTGCTAGAGCGATTATTGAAGATCCATCCATTTTAATATTAGACGATACAACATCTGCAGTTGATATGGAGACTGAGTACAAGATATTATCAGAACTTAAAAAGACCAATAAAGACAGAACAACCATCATCATAGCCCATAGGATTTCTTCTGTTAAAGATGCAGACCTGATTTTGGTCATGGATAATGGTGAAATTATCGAACGTGGTAGCCATGAAGCCTTGTTGGATTTAAAGGGTTATTATTACGATGTTTTCACAACTCAAATGGGTGAATTTGATTACTTAGATAAGGAGGGAGCATAATGGCAAGTAAGCGTAATACTTTCTCTGAAGATGAATTATTAGAACAATCCTTTAATGCTGGTCAACTTAAAAGAATCATGAGTTATTTGATTCCTTATAGAAAAACTCTAATAATGACCTTTATGGTTATTTTAGTTTCAGCAGCAGCCAATTTGATGACACCGCTGATAATGAAGTGGGTTATTGACGATTTTGTACCTAATAAGAGTGTCAAAGGCATCCTCTTATCAGCAGGTCTATTTCTTGTGATCATTGTGGTCAGTGCTGTGAGTATGAAGTTTAGGATTAGGTATATGGCCCAGGTTGGTCAAAGTGTTATACGTGACTTAAGAAAAGATATTTTTGACCATATTCAGACTTTACCTTTTACCTTCTATGACAGTCGACCACATGGGAAAATACTGGTACGTATTGTTAATTATATTAACGCCTTAAGTGAGCTCTTAACCAATGGATTTGTCAACATCATTGTAGATCTATTTTCCTTTGCGATTGCCATTGCTATTATGATTAGCTTAAGTGCTAAACTCACTTTTGTGGTTGTTGCATTTATTCCTTTTACATTGTTTTTTATCTTCTTGATCAAGTCCAAACAAAGGTTGTCTATGCAGCAAGTGTCTAGTAAACAATCTAATATGAATGCTTACATCCACGAAAGCATTGCTGGTATGAAGGTAACTCAGTCTTTTACCAGAGAAGATGTGAACTTAGGTGTTTTCGAAGAACTAATGGATGAGTACCAAGAAAAGTGGATGAAATCTAGGTACTACATGGTTCTTATGTTCCCGATAGTTAAGAACGCTGCAGTTATCTCCCAAGGTGTTATGTTGATTGTTGCTTTGACTGTACTAAGAGATCAAATCACTGCTGGTACAGTGGTTGCTGTCCTTGGTTATATCGGTAACTTCTGGATGCCATTGATTAACATTGGTGAGTTTTACAATCAGCTTGTAGCAGGTAGCGCGTACCTAGAACGTATATTTGAAACAATTGATACAGAAGCAGGTATCGTTGATGATGAAGCTGCAACTGAATTAGTTGTTAAAGACGGGGCGATAGAGTTTGATAATATCACTTTTGGTTACGAAGAAGACCAAGTTATACTAAAAGACTTTAAGCTTAAAGTGAAACCAGGTGAGCGTATTGCCCTTGTAGGTCCAACCGGTGCTGGTAAAACAACCGTAGTTAATCTAATTAGCCGTTTCTATGATGTCCAAAAAGGGGCAGTTCTAATTGATGACCAGAATGTATCTAAAGTCACCCTCAACAGTTTGAGAAGCCAGATGGGCATTATGATGCAAGATACTTTTATTTTCTCCGGAACAATTATGGATAATTTGAGATACGGTAAACTAGACGCCACAGATGAAGAAATCATAGCAGCAGCTAAGGCTGTGAGAGCCCATGAATTTATAGTAGAGATGGAGAATGGTTATGATACAGAGGTGAATGAACGAGGGACTCGTTTGTCGACTGGACAAAGGCAGTTAATCTCCTTCGCAAGAGCCTTGCTCATGGATCCTAAGGTATTGATTCTTGATGAAGCCACTTCTAGTATTGATACTCAAACAGAGGTGATTATTCAGGAGAGTCTTGAGAAATTACTCGTTGGAAGAACCTCCTTTGTTATTGCACATAGATTAAGTACAATCAAACAATCAGACCGAATTATTGTCATTAACAATCAAGGGATTGAAGAGATTGGTAGTCATGATGAGTTGGTTGAACTTCAAGGTCACTATTATGACTTGTATAATGCTCAGTTGAAGTTTCTACAGGCGACTTAATAAGATAGAGATAGCCACGAAAGACACGAAATCACGAAAAGGTAAGAAAGATAAGAGACCAGAGATTAAAGATTACCACGGATGGCACTGATATCATTAGATTCTCACGTCGGCAACTAATGCTTTCTCAGAATGACGGTTTAACATATTAACCTTTCGTGATTTCGTGATTTTCGTGGCTGTTTCTTGTGTGTGTCTAGTGTCAGTCATCCTGAGGAGGCGTAGTTTGCCGACGTGAGGATCTATCATTCAATAATAAAAACCCATAGCAGGTCGCTATGGGTTTTCTTATGTCGCTATTAGAAGCGGCTTTTAATATCTACAAATTTCTGCTCATCTGATGACACATGAATAGCTTCCATGATTTCAAGTACGTGGAAGGTTAAGTCACCACTAGCTTCGTTTTTGCCAGTACCTTCAAGGGCTTTAGCCATCATACTTACACCGAGTCCTCGTGAGTTAGCGCTGTTGCCATAAGCTAGAGGAACTTCTTTAAAGCCATCATCGTTCATTGTCTTTAATCGAACTGGTCCTCCAAATGTATTTGGATCTGGTACGGAAAGTGTACCTTTAGTTCCATAAATTTCAATTCTTGGCACTTCAGCTGCCCATACATCAAAGCTCATTGTAATGTAACCATTAGCACCATTTTCAAAGTTTAATAAAGAAGTGATGTGTGTTGGGATCTCTACATCAAATACTTTACCGTTTTTCTTCTCAGAAGTGATGGTTCTTGTTTCAAAACCTTTAGTTGTCATACCTGCAACTGTCTTAACTGGTCCAACTAACTTAGCAAGTGCTGTTAAGTAGTAGGGTCCCATATCGTACATTGGACCACCACCAGTTTCGTAGTAGAATTCTGGATCTGGATGCCAGCTCTCATGACCGTGACATAACATAAAGGCCTGACAGCCGATAATATCACCAATCCATCCATCTTCTATAAGCTTAACACAGGTCTGAATCCCACCACCTAAGAAGGTATCAGGCGCACCGCCGATCAATAAGCCTTTTTCCTTGGCAAGGTCAACAAGGAATTGACCATCTTCTACAGTAAGTGAAAGTGGCTTTTCAACATAAACATGTTTGCCAGCCATAAGGGCTTGTTCACAGACCAATCTATGTGCTTTAGGAATAGTTATGTTTAGAATAATGTCCACTTCTGGATGTGTCATTAGCTCTTCTGTTGTGTAAACAGTTGTTTCATATTTCTCAGCTTGTGCCTGAGCTTTTTCATCAATTAAGTCTGCACAACCAATAAGCTTAAGGTTGTCAAACATGGTTGTAATATTTGTAAAGTATATATCGCTGATGTTGCCACAGCCAACGATACCAACGCCGTATTTTTTCATTGTAGCCTCCTTGAAATATAGGGACATTAACAGGATAAAAGCGGATAAGAGAAGGATAAATAGGATGGTTTATATGTAAGAGACTAACCATGTAGCAAAAGTTGGTAAGTATTCATTTTTATTATACCCATCCATCTTTTATCATGCATTTCATCCGTAGTTATCCTGTTAGTGTTTTAGTTTTACGTTTATCTAGAACATTTTATCTTCACTCTTAAACTCATCAGAACTTAAGTTGTTTTCAATCGCTTCATCTCTTCCCTTAATGGCCCAGTCAAGACCTCGGCTTATAAGTTCTGTCACTTCAGGCATTTGTACGATGTCTGCGTGATGACCTAGTGAGGTATACCAAACACGACCGTGCCCCCATTTTTTAGTCCATACTACAGGCATATCAACAGCCTTATTAGATGAATGGTACCAGTGTACTAGTGGAAATCTTGTTGTTGCAAGTACTTCAACAGCTGGATCCACATGTAAGTAGTAATGCTCTGATTTAACGGCGAAATCCTTCATACCTTCAACAAGTGGGCTAGTTGAGTTTTTGATCTCAACCATATAATCAACACCATCTCCACCAGGATGACTTACCCAGTTACCGCCTGTAATAAACTGCCAGAGAACACTTTCTCTAAAGGCATCACACATGCCACCATGACATCCTACTAGGCCAACACCAGCAGCTACTGCTTCTGAGATACTATTTACTTGTTCATTACTAATCTTGTCCATGGTAACAACAGGTACAATCACGTGTAGTGAAGCAACATAGGCTTCATCTTCTAAACATGACATATCATCTGTTACTTTTACTTCAAGACCTTTTGCCTCAAGAAGCTTACCAACATAGGCAGCAACTAAGTCAGGTTCGTGACCATTCCAACCACCATAAAATACCAATGCCTTTTTACTCATATAAATCCTCCATTAATCACATATTAAATCCATCATATCGAAAAGGGGTCTAGATTACTTGTCATTAATTGCCGGCTACTGGTCATTTATTGCTTTTTTGAAGTTTGTTGGTGAGACAGTTGTCATTTCTTTGAAGGCTCGATTAAAGGTCTTGATGCTATTGAATCCATGAGCATAGGCAAGTTGAGTAATTGGCTCATCTGATGTATACAAAGCCTCTTTGATCATATTAATTCGAAAATTGGTTAAGTAATGTAAAAATGTATAACCTGTGTACTTTTTGAAGAGCCTAGTGAAGTGATACAAGCTATAACCTGATACTTCAGCTGCTTCTTCTAAAGTAATAGGTCGTGTGTAGTTGTTATAGATGAAATCATTAACTGTGTGTATAAATTCATTTTCTTTCTTAAGAGATTTTGGCTCGGAAATAGATGATGACCGATTAGATAATTGCCTAGCACATAGTGTAAGAAATCTATATAGATGACTGGTAACTATAAGTTTATAGCCCTTATCCTTAAGCTTTTGCTCTCTATTTATATCATCAAAAATTTCTTGTATATTCTCAGAAAATTTATGGTTAAGGGCTGCATCAAAGTGGTTGGTTTTTAAGAGAACAGGATAAAGATAGTCGTTAGCATCCTTATCTTTTAGGATACCTTCAAGGTGATGCCAATCAAGAATCGCCATATAATAATGGAGGTCTTCTGCTGCTGTGTCAGAATGATAACTATGGATATGTTGACTTCCAACAATGAGCAAGTCACCCTCTTTAAGCTTATATTGGCTATGATTTACTTCAATATTTAGTATGCCATTAAGAACATATATAATCTCAATTGGTTCATGGTAATGTGGAGGGAATGAAAATGGACCCAGGCTATCACTAAAGACAAATGGGAAGACTTGATCCATCAATTTATGTTCTTTGTATGCTTTTATATATTTAGACATTTATTGCTCCTTTTCAGGGGGATATATTTAATATACCATAATTTTTTCTACTAATCATAAGAAATGAGTATTGTTCAATGAATGGCTTTAGCCTATAATAAGGGTCATTACGTGGGACGTCCCATATATTAAGGAGTTCATATGAAAACAAAAGTAAGTGTTAAAGGACAAGATTTCTATATCAACGATAGGAAGGTTTATTCAGAACTTCCTAATAAGGAACATCATGGTTTGTTGATGAATGCACGATTCATTCAAGGGATTTTTGATGACAAGAGTGGTAGAGAACGTTATAATCGCTATAATCAAACTTTCGATCCATTTAAAAACACCAACGATTTGATTGATGCTTTGCCTAGCTGGTATGAAAAGGGTTTAAGAGCATTTACAGTTGGGATCCAAGGCGGTGGTCCTTGTTTTACAATTGATAACAAAACGATTGAAAATCAACCATTTCTTGAACACGGTTTAATGATCGATCCAGATTACCTAGAAAGACTTGATCGTCTAATCGTTGCAGCAGACGAGTTAGGCATGGTTGTGATTGTGAGTTTATTCTACCCGGGACAGGCAAATGATCGAATGATTGATGGTTTACATATTGAAAATAGTGTTAAAACAGCCTGTGAGTTTTTGAAAGACCATGGATATACAAATATTATTTTAGAGATTTGTAACGAATATGACTTATTAACAAACCACTCAACCCTTGGTACAGGTGAAGGTATGGCGTCTACGATTCGAAAAGCACAGAATTGGTTGCCAGGTGTTCCAGTAGGGTCGAGTCTTATTGGTGGTAATATAAATAAAGAAGTTGCAAAAACTTCAGATGTAATTCTAATTCATGGAAACGGCCAATCAAGAGGTCAATACTATAACATGATAAAAACAATCAAGTCATGGAATCTTGATAAACCAATTCTCTGTAATGAGGATTCTCAGGCGATTGGCAATATGGTTGTTAGTATGAAGGAACATGTATCATGGGGTTATTATAATAATATGACCAAACAAGAACCACCAGTATACTGGGAAATCACTGAAGGTGAAGACCAATTTTTTGCACAAAGAATGGCCATTGAACTAGGTATTGAAGAAGTACCAACAGATAAGAACACCACTTATCTGCAAGGTCTAGAACAACATATGACTTATGAAGATAAAAGATGGATTAGGTTGGCAAGCTTATACCCAGAGTTAATCAACTACGTAGAATTCTACTATGATAATGACCTATACGAAGTAGCCTACGACGAACCCTTCATGGTCAACTTTAAATGTAACTGGCTACAAGGACCAGTCATCGGAACAGACCCAGACAAGTGGACTTGTAAAGTCATCTATAAATAGACAATCAAAATACATATATAAGTACAATGGAAGACCCTCAAGAGGGTCTTCTTTTCACGTTCTCAAAACTTCCAATTTTGTAATAAAGTACAATTTTTATAAATTTCCGTATGACAGAGTTTAGGTTCGATATATGGCCTGTTGTTCATGAAGTACTGAGACATGGACGTCGAATCCAACTTTTTATACACGGAAGTATAATTTGTTGGCGTAATGAATAATAGGCCGTATATCGGTTCTAAACGTAACCATCACGAATACAACATTGAAACAAACTTGGAACCCATTCTCCACATTGTCTTCACATTTCCCCTCTACAATAATAACAAGTTCAAAACACGTTAGTTAAAGGTTAGGAGGTGTTACCATGTTAGAAACTAAACGACACGAACATAAATTTAGACTTCATGAGTTTGAAGCCAAAGTCATCAAAGGGAAATTACATCACCTACTCAGATCTGATCAATATTGTAATGGTGAAGGTTACCTGGTGACGAGTCTCTATTATGACGATCCAGTCAACAAAGCTTATTTCGACAAACTAAATGGTTTGCCAGATCGTTACAAGTATCGGCTCAGATATTATGGCTTAAACCCAGAAGTATTTAAATTAGAGAAAAAGGCAAAACGTCAACAGGTTTGTCAAAAGACAAGTGTGATCTTAACCCCTGAAGAAGCTAAACTATTAATGAATCAGGAGTACGAATTCTTAAAGGGCAAAAAAGAACCTTTGTGTTTAGATTTCTATGATGCCTTGAGTAAAAAGGGTTTAACGCCTAAGGTATTAGTCAGGTATAAAAGACATGCTTATGCCCATCAAATAGGTCAACTTAGAGTCACTTTTGATGAGGAGATAAGATCCAATAAGAATTGCACACTTTTCCCTAAAGTCGGTTGGAAGAAGGTTATTGAACCTTATGAGTCAATTCTAGAAGTAAAGTTTAACGGGGTAATCCCAGAAATGGTGACTAAGGTAATTGGCCTTGAGCGCACTTTTCAAACATCAGAATCAAAGTATATGTACGCTAGAGAAAATCTAGCCTAAGAAGATATGGAGGTATCATTATGAGTTTTCAAGATTTATTAGATAACGGGTTATTAACAAGCAATGCTGATTTATCAGCACTAACAATAGGTGTTACACTTTTTATTGCTTTTGCAATTGGGATATTTATTTTTCAGGTATACAAAAAGACTTACCAAAGTGTTGTTTATACCAAAAGTTTTAACCTTTCTTTAGTTGCTATGACATTAATCACTGCACTTGTTATTATGGCAGTTACATCAAATGTTGTATTATCACTTGGTATGGTAGGTGCCTTAAGTATTGTACGTTTTAGGGCAGCTATCAAAGACCCAATGGATATTGTGTATATGTTCTGGGCGATTGCAGCAGGTATCATTGTTGGTGCTGGTTTCTACACACTTGGCATTATTGGTTCACTGGTTATAGGTATGATTATTTACATTATGAACAACACAATTAGTAACGACACACCTTATATGCTCCTATTATCCTTTGATGATGAGTCAAAAGAGGCTGAACTTGTAAAAATTATCAAGTCAAAATCAGATAAGTATTTTATCAAGTCAAAGACAGTGGATCATGAAGTGAACTTAACCATTGAATTACGTGTAAAAAAAGGTGAAATGGCCTTTGTTAATGACCTGAAATCAGTAGCTTCAGTGAATCAAGCAATGTTAGTAAGTACCAGTGATTACGCTGCATAGTGGCTAAGGCAGAGAAAAGTTAGAAGGTGTTAGAATGAAGAAAGTAATTTGGGTAGCTGGAATGATGATCATGCTTTTTGCAGTTCTCATATCCTATGACTTAGGATTGGACCTAATAAGTGGTGAATCAGATGAAGAAGTTAATGCAGCATCCATCGTAGATGAAGTTGTATTTCCTCATGATGAAGTTGTTGATGTCTATATAACGATTGATGAAGAAGATTGGAATTATATGACAGATAACGCCATGGAAGAAGAAATGGTTATTGCAGATATAACATATAACGGATATGAATTTCAAGATGTTGGAATTAGACCTAAAGGAAACTCCAGTCTTAGAGATGTGGCTAATTCTGATAGTGATAGATATAGTTTTAAGATTGACTTTAATGAGTACATTAGTGGCCAGAATTTTCTTGGTCTCACAAAACTCAACTTAAATAATCTATTTATGGATCCAACAATGATGGCTGAGTATATTGGTTATGAAGCCTTAGATTCAATTGACGCAGATGCTTCTAGGACTACTTATGTAGCACTTTATATCAATGATGAATATTATGGTTTATATCTTAGTGTTGAGCAAGTTAACGAATCTTTTTTAGAGGATCACTATGATGAGAGTGATGGTGCTTTATATAAGCCAGATATGGGCACAGGTTCTGACCTAGCCTATATTTCTGATGATCCCGATGATTATGCAGGTTTGTTCTCCGAAACAACAGTGAATGATAACAAGGCTAGTATGATTGAATTAATAGAAACCATCAATCAGGGTGGAGACTTAGATGAAGTCTTAAATGTAGACTCCTTCTTATCTTATTTGGCCCTAAGTTCATTAACGATTCATAACGATAGTTATCAAGGTGGTATGTTTCACAACTATTACCTATATGACAATGACGGTGTGTTTGAGTGGATATCATGGGACTTAAATATGATTTTTAATGGCTTCCCATCAGGTACAGATGCTGATGCAATGGCCTATTTGATTGACGAACCAACATCTGGTGAAATAAGCGGTTATTCTCTTGTAGAGGCGGTTATGGCAAATGATGACTATGTGGAAGTATACCATGACTATCTGGAACTATTAATGGAAAGCTATTTTGAAGCGTCAACATTCGAAAATCGTGTACTAGAAATATACGATATGATTGCACCATATGTTCAAATAGATCCAACAGCCTTTTATACTTACGATGAATTTGAAGCAGCTCTTTTTGAAGATGTTAGTGACAGTTTAGGACTTCTTAATTATATGACAACTAGGTCTGAAAATGTTAGCAAACAGCTTTCAGGTGAAATACCTAGTACAAATAATGGTGCAGGTAACGCAGGTGGAAGACAGGGCATGGCTGGTAAAGGTATGGATAGTGATATGCAAGGTGGCATAGCTGGTGAAAGGGGTCAAGGAAAACAAAGACCTGGTATGAATCAAGATACCACTGCACCTGCTGATCAAGAGGGTACAACTGACGATAATATGGCAGATAGTGATAGACCAGAAAGAGGCATGACTGATGGCGCAGAGCCAAGTGAGGCTATACCACAGATAGATTTTGAATCCCTATTACCTGAAGGAATGACTATGGAAGATGTACCTGAAAGTATCCGTACAGCGATTGAAGCAGGAGAAGTACCACCAATGGAAGAAGTCAGAGCCTTTATGGAAGAGAATGGTATTGACCCAATGATGCCTGCAACAGATGAAGTAAGCATGGGTCAACAAGGAATGAACAATACTGGTGGAAGGGCTGATGAGGTTGTTAATGAAGTGGTTGAAGTTGTAGATATGCAGGCAACAATGATTAATGCAGGTGTTGGACTTGCTGGTGTACTAAGCCTAATTTTCCTATCCTTCTTTATGAGTAGGAAATACTAGCAGAAAGATAGAAGAATAAACACCAAATAGGAACACGGATAAATACATGATAAGAGATTTGATTAAGGTAGGAAACCTCATTACCCTCATGATGCCTATCTGATCTGACATTATTGTGTACTTATTCGTGTTCCTTTGTGTTATTAAAAAAATGAATGATTGCCACGAAAGACACGAAATCACGAAGAAGAGAAGAATTGAAGGTATAGATGAAGAGATAAGACACTGGATTCCACGGAAGTAAGTAACATCTTCTGAATGACGAGATGAAAAACAAGACCCTGGATCTCCGACACGCGAAGATGACATACGTTGAGACACTAGATTCCACGGATGTAAGTAACATCCTCTGAATGACAAGAGCTACAATATTAAGTAAACAGAAGGGTAACACCCTACATTCAACCCGAATGTAAACTCAGGGTGCAACTCCGCACCCCACCGTCAAGCAAGCGACGAAGAAAGCTTGTGCTTCTAAAAACAATGAGTCACTAATGAAGTTAGTGAGGATAGCAGGTATTAGGTGTTGTTCAAGAAACGAGTTCCACTGCCGTATTTGCAGTGTGTCTGAGGCTTCTGAATAATACCTAATAGCTGTTAGCCTTAACTTCAGACTGACGAATCATCAACAAGAACACAAGCGCATCAAGGAGCCTATTATTGACAAATCCCTTATATCTTGATACTATGGAAACGATTACACAAAGGAGTTACTATGGCCAATATAAAGCAAGTAGCCGCTGCGGCAGGCGTTTCTGTTGCAACTGTATCCAGGTATGTAAACAAGTCTGGCTACGTAGGTGGAAAATCAGCAGATAAAATTGAAAAAGCAATTAGGGAATTGGATTACCTACCGAATGCTATGGCTGTAGGTCTGAAGAAGCAGCAAACCAGCACAATTGGCGTGTTGATTCCAGAAATTGGCAATCCCTTTTACAGTGAATTGATTAAGGGAATTAGTGATGTTGCAGATCAAAACCAGATTTCACTCTTATTAAGTGATAGCAGTGAGAATATGGAGAAGGAACTGAGAACCCTAAAGATGTATAAACAACAACAGGTAAGTGGACTAATCATTACACCTGTATCAGATACAAGAGAAGAGAACCCTGAGTTCTATGATATTCTTGAAAGTTTTAAAATACCTACTATTTTTATAGACCGTGAAGTAGAGCAATATGAAACAGACGGTATTTATTATGACAACTATGGTGATAGTTTTAAAGCCGGTGTTTTTGTCGCAAATAAAGAAGACTACAAGGTATGTGTTCTAGCAGGTAACCAGAAATTGAAGATTGGACAAGACCGTTTACAAGGATTTATGGATGGCTATCGATCAATAAATACAGGCTTCACACCTGTGGTCCTAGATGGAGACTTTAGTGAAGAAAAGGCCTATGATGCCTTAAATGAGTTCTTAGATAGCTATGATTGTCCGGATATAATTTATAGTGCAAATAATATGATGAGTAAAGGTGTCTTGAAAACCCTTCATGAACGAAAATTATTTGATCGGGTTGAGATGTTTTCCTATGATTACCTAGACTATTTTGATATTACACCTATGGCTGTCCACTATTTTGATAGGGATGTGGTCCATCTTGGTGAGGAAGCAATGAAGATGATGTTAGACCGATTTAAGGATCCGAAAGGACCAATTCATAAACATCTTCATCATTCTTATATTAAGTAGATAGGACTGAAAATACGACCTATACTTTCGACAAATATGTAAACGATTCCACAAGGAGGTACACAATGTATATTATCGCACATGATCTTGGAACTACAGGAGATAAGGCAACCCTATTCTCTAAAGAAGGAGAACTCATTTCAAGCTTTACTGCCCCCTACGAGACTAATTGGCACTTAGACATAAGGGCTGAGCAAAATCCAAATGATTGGCTAAAAGCTTTTAAGATGGCCACAAAAGAAGTCATGAAAGGTATTGATAAGAATGAGGTGGTTGGCCTATCATTCAGTGGACAAATGATGGGGTGTGTATGTGTAGATGAAGCGGGAAGCCCCTTACGTCCAGCTATAATTTGGGCTGACATGAGGGCAACAAAGGAAGTGGACCAATTAACCCAACATATTGATTTAAACCAGTTCTATAAAATAACAGGCCATCGGTTAAGTCCCTCTTATACATTAGCCAAATTGTTATGGGTTAAGGAAAATGAAGCGCCTATCTATAGTGATACTTATAAAGTTCTAAATCCGAAGGATTATCTACTGTACCATCTTACAGGAGAATTTGTTACGGACTATTCAGACGCTTCTGGAACAAACATGTTTGATATCAATACCATGGAGTGGTCCAGTTACATATGTGAATCTGCGGGGGTTGATATAGATCTACTGCCCAATCTACATGCTTCCACAGATATAGTAGGATACCTGAATGAGACTTTGGCTGAGCAAATGATGTTACCAGTAGGACTTCCAATTGTATGTGGTGGTGGTGATGGTGTGATGGCTGCAGTGGGTGCAAGATCAGTTGGTGATGGTGATGTATTCTGTACAGTTGGCACCTCAGCATGGAATGCCAAAACAACCTTGAAGCCAATACTGGACGAGGACCAACAAGTCTTTAACTGGGTACATGCAGTACCAGGACACTATTTGCCTTGTGGCACCATGCAAACAGCAGGGGCATCCTTAAAGTGGGCTCTTGAAAGCTTGGAAATGGACAAAATCATTGGACAAGTTACTTCTGACGGTGATATCTATAAACAACTAAACTATCTGCTGGAAAATAGACAGACAATAAATAAAAGTCTCTACTTCTTGCCATACTTAAATGGCGAACGTAGCCCAAGATGGAATGATGAAGCCAAAGGTGCTTTTGTAGGGATGACCATTTCAACAGACTACCTTGATATGATCCAAGCAGTACTAGAAGGTGTTACGATGAACCTTGAAATCATTCTTAGAGTGCTGGAACAAGGTAATATCAGCCCATCTATTGTCATGACAGGGGGTGCTGTGAGATTAGAATCTTGGCAACAACTTTTTGCTAATATATATGGTCTTACAATTGAAATACCTAAGTATTTAGAGGAGGCAACTTCCATAGGGGCTGCTATTACAGCTGGTGTTGGTATTGGTGTCTTTGATTCCTTCGATGTGGCTAAGAGATTTAATCCAATTGAAAAAACCATTTTGCCTGATAAGTCACAAGTTGAAGTATATAAGAAAATGAAGCCAATTTTTGATGATATCTATCATCAATTGCTACCAATCTACAATAAAATATCTTAAGACAAATGAAGGAGTAGAGTAAATGAAGACACTATCAGAATATGCTAATATGATTGACCATACAAACCTTAAACCATTTATTACATCGACTGACTGGAAGACATTATGTGATGATGCTACATCAAACAACTTCAAAACTGTGGCGATTAATAACGCGGGTATAGAAGTTTGCTCAGAGTTTCTAAAAGAATCAGAAGTTCTGGTGGATGCAGCAGTTAGCTTCCCTCTAGGACAGTGTACATTAGAAACAAAGGTGTTCGAAACCCAGGATGCTATAAATAAGGGGGCAGGTGAGGTGGATTATGTGATTAATATATCCGCCCTTAAAGAAAAAGACTATGACTATATAACTGAAGAAATGCGTCAGATTGTGGATACCTGTAGAAGAGCAGGTGTTATTTCTAAAGTTATATTTGAGACCTGCTATTTAGAGGATGAAGAGATTATTAGAATGTGTGAGATTGCCAATCAGGTTGAACCAGATTTCATTAAAACATCAACAGGCTTTGGTTCACATGGTGCTAAGGCCCGACATGTGGCTCTAATGAGAAAACATGCAAAAGAGACAATATCAATCAAAGCTTCAGGTGGTGTTTCAAGTGGTGAAGATTTTATAGCCATGGTGGCAGCAGGTGCAAGTAGAATAGGTACATCTTCAGGTCTTAAGATTATTGAGGAACTTAAGGAAGCAGGTGTGAAATGAATATAAAGTCATATTTGACTGGTTTACAGCATATTGGCATACCAGTCCATGATTTGAATCAAACAATCCCTTTTTATGAAGGGATTGGCTTTGAGATGATGCATTACAAACATGTAGTCCATAATGATGTTAAGGTAAAGGCGGCCTTTATGAAACTTCATGAACTTGTATTAGAATTCTATGAGCTTGAAGGTTCTTTGCTTGAAGAAATCACAGATAGGAAAGATGGACATATAGATCATTTTGCAATAAATACAAATGATGTTGAAGCCCTCTATAAGTTAATACAAGCAGGACCATATAGACTTCTTGATACAACTTTACAAGGACTTGATTTCTTTGAAAAAGGGGTTATGTTTTTTAGAATACTTGGCCCAAGTAATGAAGTTATTGAGTTTAATCAAATTCTGGATTAAGACCAAGAATCTTATATATGAAACAAACTGGACCTAATCAGGTGTTGACATTTGATTAGGTTTCATTGTATGCTAGTTGTAAGGTTACCGATTAAGTAATGGGAGAAAGATGATGAATAAAAGCAGAACATTGGACCAGTTTTACAAGGAAGTCTATTCAGAGGCGACACAACATATCTTGCCATTTTGGAATAATATGGTGGATATAGAGTATGGTGGATTCTATGGTGAAATGAACCATGCGTTGGAATTAAATAGAGAAGGAGTAAAAGGTGGTATTGCTACAGCTAGACTATTATGGTCCTATGCTAGAGCTTATAGATTTACAGGTGATAAAATTCACCGTCAACTTATGGAACATGCTTATAAATTTCTAGTTGATAAAGTGTTAGACCGTGAAGAAGGTGGCATATTCTGGGCGGTAGACTATAAAGGCCAAGTTACAGACGATCGAAAACACGTCTACGCTCAGTCGTTTGCTATCTATGCATTATCGGAATATGTCTTAGCTACTGAGAATGAACAAGCCTTATCGTATGCGATACAACTCTTTGAACTTATTGAAGAGAAGGGTTATTCAAGAGAGAATCAAGGCTATTTAGAGGAGTTTGATTGTAGTTGGCAACTTAAGGACAATGAAATGTTAAGTGAGAATAATGTGATTGCTTACTTCACAATGAACACACACTTACATATCCTTGAGGCTTACACCAACCTTTATAGAGTATATCCAAATGTCTATTTGAGGGAGCGATTACTTCAATTACTTGAGACTTTTAAACATAATATTTATGATTCTGACAATGGGATTATGAAAGTCTTCTTTGATGAAAAATGGCAGTCCATACTTGATCTGAACTCCTATGGTCATGACATTGAAGCTACTTGGCTACTTCAGGAGGCTTTAGATGTATTAGGCATTGAGGATGTTATGATTACAGAAATGAATGAAATCGTTGGACAAAATATCCTACTAAGAAGCATAATGTCGGATGGATCCATAGCAAATGAAACGGAAAAGGGACAAGTGGATGCCCGGAGAGTTTGGTGGGGACAAGCTGAAGCGATGGTAGGATTTCTTAATCTGTACCAACATACGAGTCAAGACAAGTACTTAGAAGCAGCTCTGTCTTGTTGGGAATTTATTAAAGAACATATAATTGATCAACGTGACAGTGGAGAGTGGCATTATGGTCTCGAAGCTGACCTTAGTGTTTCAAAAGAAAATGTTGTAGAACCCTGGAAGACGCCTTACCATAACTTGAGAAGTTGTATTGAAGTTTTGGAAAGAGTTTCATTGTTAAAAATGACAATTTTGTAAGAGAAATTGGACCTTATGTGAAGTTAAGAAGGCAAAAGTAACAAAATGTTATTCTGTTACTTAAAATTAAGTAACATCTATAGTCGTGATGGCATATGTGTGATATGATATATCTACGGAGGTGGCGTATGAGTCATAATGTAACCATGCAAGACATTGCAGATATATTTAATGTAAGTAAAGTAACAGTCTCAAAGGCACTTAACAATAAAGAAGGTGTCTCTGATGAACTTAAAGAGAAAATTCAAGAAAAGGCTATAGAGTTAGGTTATAGATTTAATAGTATTGCCAGGTCATTAAAGGATAATGCAACCTATAATATAGGCGTTGTTGTTGCTGAACGATTTATTGGAGATAATGCCAATGCCTTTTATATGTCATTTTATCAACAGATATCCAAACAATTAGATGAAAAGGGCTACTCAGCAATATTACATCAGTTATCACAAGACGATGAGAATCAGCTAGTTTTACCTAGAATATACAATGACAACAAGGTGGATGGATTGATTTTGTTAGGTCAAGTTCATGATGATTATGTAGACCTTATGACTAAGATTAACATACCAGTCATGTTTCTTGATTTTTATGATGAACATGCGAACGTGGATGCAGTTATAACAGATAATTTCTATGGTGCCTATGAAATGACCAACTATCTTTTTAAAGAGGGTCATAGGAAAATTGCCTTTCTAGGAAATATTTATTCAACGAGTAGTATACAGGACCGTTTTCTAGGCTTCTATAAGTCCTTGTTAGAGCATAAAGTGAAATTAGATGATAGCTACATCATATCTGACCGTGACGATCATGGTGATTACATTGAAATAATTATGCCTGAAGATAGGCCTACAGCTATCGTATGTAATTGTGACCAAATAGCCCATCAACTCATTATGAAGCTGAATGGACTAGGCATTAAGGTGCCAGATGACATATCGGTTGTTGGTTTTGACAATGATATCTATGCAACAATTACCACCCCACAAATTACCACAATTGAAGTTAATATCAAAGAAATGTCTGAAAGTGTTATTAATAGAATGTTACAGAAGATTCAAGATAAAGATACCCATTTTGGTCGGATAGCCATCAAAGGGACAATCATTTACCGAGATTCTGTTAAAGCTTTAAATTAAATTTTCAATGATAAAGATACTGCATTGGGAGAGCATCGATTTATGGATTTTGGTGTTTTCATAATGTAGTATTTTTTTATAATAAAAGGAGTAGTAATGAAAAGACCTAATATTGATAGTTTGGACAAGTCTCAAGCCATATATATAGGGTAAAAGCATAAAACATAAATCATCTATCTTAGGCGACAATTAATCCTAAGGCAGATGGAGGTTAGTTATAGATCTAGAAATCAGGAAGCAGCCTACTAAAAAATCAACAAAAAGTTACTGTTAAGTAACAAGTTAATGTAAATTACTTAATTAGTTAACAAAAACTATTGACAAACTCTTGTGTAGAATGTATACTATGTTTGTAACTTAACCGATAAGGTAATGACAATTATCACAAAGAATTGTCAGGTGTACAAAAACTACAAATCATGTATCGAAAGGGGTATCAATCATTATGAAAAAGTTTTTATCAATGTTATTAGCTTTAGTTCTTGTAACAAGTTTATTTGCAGCTTGTGCTAAAGAAGAACCTGAAGAAGAAATGGTTAAAGAAACAACTGAAGAAAAAAAAGAAGACAGTAAAGAGGAAGCTACATCGGATGATGGTAAAGAAGATGTTGCAGCAGAAGAAGGTTTATCTGGCACATTAACAATCTTAACCCATCGTACAGATTTGGTAGACAATTTATTTATGGAGTATGCAGCAACATTTAATGCAATTCACCCAGATGTTGAGATTGAATTTGAATCAATGACAGATTATGAAGGTGAAGTGAAGATCAGAATGAACACAGAAGAATACGGGGATGTTCTTATGGTTCCTCAAATAACTGTGGATCAATTACCAGATTTCTTTGAACCTCTTGGATCCTATGATGAAATGAGTGAAAAATACTTATTTATGCATGAGAAAATGTATGATGGCACAGTGTATGGTATTCCAACTGTAATTAATGCTCAAGGACTTGTATATAACAAAAAGGTATTCGCAGATGCAGGTGTTACTGACTTGCCGAAAACAGCAGATGAATTTTTAGATGCACTTCAAAAGATAAAAGATAACACAGACGCTATACCATTCTATACAAACTATGCAGCAGGTTGGCCACTAGGTGGACAATATGAAGCACAGATGCCTGGTATTGCAGGTGATTCAGGATGGCAAAATACATTGCCACATACAGACGCGCCTTGGTCAGAAGGTGAACCTTGGTATATCGCTAGTAAAATGTTATACGACGTAGTATCTATGGGATTAATCGAAGATGACCCAACAACAACTGACTGGGAAGCCTGTAAAGGTATGTTAGGTCGCGGTGAGATTGGTGTTATGTTACTTGGATCATGGTCAATTATACAAATGCAAGAACAAGCAGATAACCCAGCAGATATTGGATACATGCCTTACCCGCACACAAACGCAGATGGTAAAATTTATTCAGCTGCAGGCGGTGACTATAGTATTGGTATCAATGTACATTCAGAGAACAAAGAAGCGGCAAGAGCATGGGTTGATTGGTTTATCGATGAATCAGGCTTTGCACAGAACCAAACAGGTATCTCAGCAGTTATTGGCGCAGATATGCCTGACGTATTAAAGGGATTCCAAGATCTAGGCGTTGAGTTTGTAGCAAATGATCCAGCACCAGCTGGTGAAGAAGCGTTACTTGATGAAGTAGACTCAGAATCTGAGATTGGTCGTTGGAGTGAAAGTTACAGAAAAAGAATTCTTGAAGCAGCTGTTGGTGCAACAGGAGAATCTTTTGAAGACATCGTTAATGACTTGAATAGTAAGTGGACTGCTGCTAGAGAGGCGCTTGGCTTAAAATAGTATATTTAGTAAAGGAGGAAAGAAATCTTTCCTCCTTTTATAAACAGAAATAGAAGGAGTTAGAATGGGCAGACTAAGTTATAAAACACAGAGACGGTTGCTGATCTTTGGATTTTTGCTAATCCCAACCTTGTTACTGGTGACATTTTCATTTGTACCACTTGGCAACCTTGTTTACTACAGTTTTCTTAAGTGGAATGGGTACAGTAAAAACAAAGAATTTATAGGCTTTGATAATTACATAAGACTTTTCACTAGACCTGAGTATTTTGCTGTGTTAAAAGTAAGTTTATATTATTTGGTTGGTTCATTTATTCAGATGGCATTAGCACTCTACTTTGCTACGATCCTCACATTTAAGGTCAAAGGGAAGAACTTCTTTAAAGGCGTCATTTTCTTTCCTAATCTACTAAATGGTGTAGCCATTGGTTTCATCTTCCTTTATTTCTTTAAAGGCAATGGGACGCTGGATACACTTCTAACAGCCATAGGTTTAGAAGGGTTCATTCATAAATGGCTACTTGAAAGACAATTGGTTAATGTATCCATGGCTTTCACATCCATATGGCGTTATATGGGCTTTAACTTTATCGTTTTCCTTGGTGCAATTCAATCGATTAGTAGTGAAATATATGAAGCTGCAGACATTGACGGTGCCAATAAGTGGCACAAATTCATCTACATAATTTGGCCATCGATTATCCAAATTATCGAATTGAACTTAATCCTAGCTGTATCTGGTGCAATCAGTGCCTTTGAAATTCCGTATGTTATGTTGTTTGGTGGCAATGGTAGTAAGACTTTTGTTATACAAGTTGTAGAGTTGGCATTTAAGAATGGAAAAGTAGGCTTAGCCTCTGCTATGGCCATTGTACTTCTTGTGATGGTTTTACTTGTAACAGGTGTGCAGAAGTTATACTTTGCCACTAGGAAGGAGGCCTAATATGTATAAAGTCAAAACATTTATTTTGGAGTTTTTGAAGTATTGTAGTTTGATTTTAGGGGCTTTTATGGCTGTAATTCCGATTGTGGTTGTCTTCTTTGCATCATTTAAGACCACTAAAGAATTCAGAGATTCAGGCGCCTTAACATTGCCTGACAATTGGTTGAATTTTGAAAATTACAAAATTGCTTTTGTAGATGGCAATATGATGGTAGGGTTTTTGAACACCGTATTGATTCTTAGTGTTTCATTATCGGGGGCAATTATACTAGGTACCCTCGTTGCCTATGTTCTAAATAGATTTGATTTTAAGTTAAAGAAAGTGTTTTTAGGTGCTTTTCTTTTTGCAACATTGATTCCTGGGATCACAACACAAGTGGCTACTTTTCAAATCATCAATGCTTTTGGACTGTTTAACACAAGATTAGCCCCAATCATTCTTTATATGGGGACAGATATTATTGCAATTTACATCTTTATCCAGTTTATTGCAAGCATAAGTAAGTCTCTAGATGAGTCAGCTATGATTGATGGTGCTAGTTACTTTACTATTTATCGTAAGATTATTATGCCGTTACTTAAACCAGCAATCAGTACGGTAATTATCATTAAAGGAATCGGTATTTATAACGATTTTTATACACCTTTCCTTTACATGCCTAGCAGTAAATTACAAGTTATTTCCACTTCATTATTTAAATTTAAAGGACCTTATGGTGCCAAGTGGGAAATTATTAGTGCTGGAATTATTATAGCAATTATCCCCACATTATTAGTGTTTCTTACATTACAGAAATATGTTTATAATGGTTTTACACAGGGTGCGATTAAATCATAGCCCAAATTAAGGAGACAATTATGAAGACAAAAATTATTGGTGGATCTATTGGAAGTATGCCTTGGGAAGGGCGTCCAGAAGGTAGCTCAGCCCCAGTATGGCGATATAGCAACAATCCTATTATTGATAGGAACCCTGCAGAAGGGGTTGCAAGAATTTTTAACAGTGCAGCGGTAAAATATGGCGATCAGTTCATAGCCGTTGTTAGAGCTGAAACAATTAATGGAAGACCTCATTTATCATTAGGAAAAAGTGATGATGGCATCAACTGGGACATAGATCCAACACCACTTCAGATGGTAGATGAATCTGGTGAAGCCTATAATCCCCTTTATGCTTACGACCCAAGATTGGTAAAAGTAGAAGATTCTTACTATATTATTTGGTGTACGGATTTTAATGGTGCATCTATTGGCATGGCGAGGACAGATGATTTTGAGACTTTTACAAGGTTAGAGAACCCATTTATTCCTTTTAACCGTAATGGTGTTTTATTCCCAAGAAAAGTAAATGACAAGTATCTTATGTTGTCAAGACCAAGTGATTCTGGTCATACACCATTTGGAGACATATTCTTAAGTGAAAGCCCTGATCTAACCTACTGGGGAAAACACAGACATGTGATGGGGTCTGGTGGATCTGGATGGTGGCAAAGTGTGAAAATTGGTGGTGGACCAGCACCAATCGAAACAGATGAAGGTTGGTTATTGTTCTATCATGGCGTGACAGGTACATGTAATGGTTTTGTCTATTCAATGGGTGCTGCTATTCTTGATATAGATGAGCCATCTAAAGTTAAATACAGATGTGCCAATTTTATATTAACCCCTGAGACTTGGTATGAGGAAAGAGGTTTTGTAGCCAATGTTATCTTCCCTTGTGCGACAATCCATGATGCTGAGACAGGAAGAATTGCCATCTACTATGGTGCAGCTGATACTTATGTAGGTTTGGCATTTACGCACGTAGATGAATTGATTACATATATTAAAGAAAACAATGAAGTCCTTGATGGAGAAGACACTTTAGGACGTATCTAGACATTGACTTAAGAGATAGACATATTAACTTCCTTTAAAGTGGTACTAGCCTTAGCCCATTACTGGTTAGCAATGAGCTAGTACTACTTTTTTGCGCCTATTTTTAGATGATTGTGGAGGAAAATGATGAAAAAATTATCGATATTGTTAATAATCATACTGCTAATGATGGTTGGATGTAGTAAAGAAGCTAAAGAGATGACAAAGACTGAAGTTGAAGAGGCAACAATTAATCAATCACAATTTGTAACAGTTAAAGACGGTAAGTTTAACCTTAATAATAAGCCTTTTAGATTTGCGGGGACCAATAATTATTACCTTAACTATAAAGATGAAACCATGATTAAAGATGTTTTTGTTCAAGCACAGGCTATGGACTTAAAGGTGATACGATTATGGGGCTTCCTTGATGGTATGGGTGATAGTATGGTTGGCAATAATGCATTTATGCAAACAGAAGCAGGTATTTATGACCAAGTGCCTGAGGGTGCACGGAGTGGTTTTGAAGCCTTAGACTATGCCATTCAATGTGCCGCAGAACACGATATTAAGTTAGTTATTGCACTAACAAACAATTGGGATGCTTTTGGTGGTGTTAACCAATATGTCAAGTGGTCAGAGACAGCAACAGAACATGATGATTTTTTTACAGATGAGACCACAAAGAAGTTATATATGGATTATGTCTCACATTTAATTAATAGGGTAAATACTTACACGAATATTGCATATAAAGATGATCCTGCTATTATGACTTGGGAACTAATGAATGAACCCCGAGTGGAAAGTGATCCTTCAGGAGAAACCTTATATCACTGGGCGGCAGAGATGAGTGCCTATGTTAAGTCTCTTGATAAAAATCATTTGGTAGCCCTTGGTGATGAAGGTTTCTTTAATAGGTCAGATGTGGATGATAGTGAATGGGCCTATAAAGGGTCAAGTGGTGTTGATTTCGAACGTAATCTATCCATAGAAACCATTGATTATGGCACCTTCCATCTCTATCCTGAACACTGGGGTGATACTTTTGATAACCCGGTTAAGAGTGGTAATAAGTGGATTGAAGAACACGCAAAAGCAGCAGAGGCCGTTGGGAAACCTCTTGTACTTGAAGAGTATGGCATCCAGAAATCTGGACGCCACAATAGGGATTATGTCTATGAATCGTGGTTACACACAGCTGAAGCTTCTGGAATTGATGGGACAATGTTCTGGATCTTGACAGGAATTGATACTGGTGACGGGGCAGATGCAGAAGGTATGTACCCGGATTATGATGGTTTTAGAATAATAAATGATGGTGGTAGAACGGTATCATTATTACACAACCACGCAAAAAGAATGGCTGGTGAAAAGGTAGAAGAAGCAGGCCATATTTATATAGAAAGTCCACTAGAGTTATCAAAGATTAAAGAAGTTGTTGCATTTAAAGCCAGAGTTATAGAAAATGGGCGTTCGATTGATGACATGACCCTTGAGCTTGAAGGAGTTGAAGAGGTGTTTGATGTATCAAAAAGTGGTGCAAAAGTCCTGGACACACTTACGCTTGGCTATAACGGTGAAACAACAGTTACTATGAAAGCTTATTTTGATGATGGCAGTGTGGCTGTGGATCAGATTGATGTGACTTTAGACAATAGAGCAACTGAAATTGTTGTAGGTAGAAGTTTAACCTTTGATGAAGAGGATATGGGCTTTGAACAAGAATCGACCTATATGGCTGATTTTGGTCCAGAAGGTGTTAGTCATTCAAGTGACTTAGGCAATGGTATGTTGGCAGTTGATGTCACCATTGATGGAACAGGAGAATGGCAAGAACTTAGAGTCGTAAATAAAAAGATGGGTAATCTTGCAGACTACATACGAATTGAATATGACATCTATTTCAGCCAAGAAGGTGTGAAGAATGATGGTGCTTCTAATCCATACGCTGTAGCAAATCCAGGCTGGGTTAAATTAGGCTTAGAAGAGAACACTATGTTGATGAAAGACCTTGAGCTGGTAACCATGGAAGGTAAAGATTACTATAAACATCATGTGACCATACCTATAGGTGGCTTTATATCAGCAAATGAATTGTACATTGGTATTATCGGTCAGTTTCTGCACTATGAAGGTATAGTTTATATAGATGATATAGAATTGTTTGAAGAAAGATATATTGAGTAAAGATATCGGTTAAGTTATGATTAAGAAAAGAGTTTAGGAGTGTCCTTTATGAGAGATGTCAAAGCAGTTAATAGTGAAAGTTCACCATCAGTTCAAAAAGTTCTTGAATACTTTGCTTCAATAGAAGGTAAAGGCATACTTATCGGCCAGCATACACAAACCAAATCCCAACAAGAGCTATGGAGAATACAAGAACTGACAGGCAAGCTACCGGCTTTGTGTGGCTTTGAACTATTGTCCTATTCTCCTAATATAAACTATGAAGATATGGGTGAGCCTTGCCTAAAGGAGATTGAAGAGAATAAAGGGACACTTGAGCAGGCATGGGAATGGATTCATACCTATAAAGGACTTGTAACTTTTTCCTGGCATTGGTTTTCACCAATTGGGGGTAGAGACAAGGCCTTCTATACAGAACACACTGATTTTGATGCTTCAAAAGCTATTGTAGAAGGTACTGACGAGTATAAAGCTCTAATAAGTGATATGGATTATATGGCCGGTTTACTGAAACCTTTTTCAGAGAAGGATGTTCCAATACTATGGAGACCCTTTCATGAATGTGAAGGTACCTGGTTTTGGTGGGGGGCTAAAGGTCCTGATGTTGCCAGAAAGCTTTATCAGATCATGTATGAACGTTACACCCAAGTCCATCATCTAGACAACCTTATTTGGGTGTGGAACTCACCTCTACAGGAGGGGTATGTTGGTGATGAGTACTGTGATATCATTTCTGTTGATCTTTATAAGGAAAAACACACAATAACACAATATAAGTCAGACTATAATCAATTGAAGCAAATAACTACAATGGATAAAATGGCAGCACTTGGAGAGATTGGTACAATACCCAATTTACATAAACTATCTGATTCTAAGCTACCTTGGCTGTGGTTTATGATGTGGTCTTATCCCTTTATTTGCACGGAAGACTACAATTATGAAAAAGATATTATAGATCAATATAGTTCAGATTATGGTATTGACCTTGCAAAGTTACCAAGACTATTTTAGCAAGATGATAGGAGCCTATATGGACTATATTAAAGGTTATACATACGGATTTTGTGCACCAAAAGGAAGTTTTTATGAGGAAAAGAGTAAAGAATCTCTAAAGAGAATGAAGGATAGAACAGGCTCTTCTTATGTGCTTTTTACATTAGCAGCGCTTCAAGAAACGGCTCAGTCAATAGAGATTGATTATAAAGGAGACCACATTGTTGATGACCAAGAATTGATTGAGATGATGGAATATGGTAAATCTATCGGCTTAGTTCCAATCCTCAAACCTCTTGTCAATTGTCGCAATGGAACATGGCGGGCCCACATTAACTTTTTTGATAAAGATGTGCCTTGTGAACCAAAATGGTCTGAGTGGTTTAAGTCCTATACAGACTATCAAGTCCATTATGCCAAGATTGCAGAAGCACTTAAATGCCCCATGTTCATTGTTGGATGTGAAATGGTTCAGACCAATAGACGAGAAACTGAATGGAGAAACTTAATCAAAGAAGTAAGAAAACACTATAGCGGCCTTATTTCCTATAATTGTGACAAATATCAAGAAGATCAGATTGCCTGGTGGGATGCAGTAGATGTCATTAGTGCCAGTGGGTATTACCCTATGGATGATTGGCCACAACAACTTAGACGTATCAAGGCAGTAGTAGACAAGTATGACAAGCCATTCTTTTTCGCTGAGGCTGGTTGTATGAGTTCTGAAGGTTCATCAAATGTACCCAATGACTGGTCTTTACAAGGTCAACTAAAGCTTGAAGAGCAAGAGGCTTATTATAAGGTAATGTTTGGTGAGACTAAGAAGTGTTCATGGATTAGAGGTTTTGGTTTATGGGATTGGCCTTATCAATTAGATGTCTTGTCTGCTGCTAGCAAGGATAGATATTACGGGACCTATGGTAAACCAGCTGAAAAAGTTATTTTTGATTATTATAGCAACATTTAAAGTGAGAAAGGAAGTATGATATGATCCACCCAAAATATAATGAGTTAGTAAAAAAACAGAAGCAATTAATTAGTAGACAAAATCCAATAGATGAGACTTTCTATAACGGTGTCTATAACCGTTACACATATCCGGTTTTGACACGCCACCATGTACCAATTCATTGGCGGTTTGATCTGAATGAAGTCACAAATCCATATTTTCAAGAGCGACTAGGTATAAATGCAACCCTAAACGCTGGGGCAATCTATCATGAAGGGTCTTACTACTTATGTGTTAGGACAGAGGGATTGGACCGTAAGTCAATCTTCTGTATGGCAGTAAGCGATTATCCAACTGAAGGTTTTCAGTTTGTTGGAGAGCCTTTAACCTGGGATGATGTGGATGAAGCGGAAGTGAACATGTATGACATGCGTTTGGTGAAACATGAAGATGGCTATATTTATGGTATCTATTGTTCTGAGAGTAAAGATAAGTCTGTAGGTGAGTTTGATACATCAACCGCCACGGCTCAGGCTGGTCTCGTAAGGACAAGAGACCTTGTTAGCTGGGAACGTTTACCAAACATTACAACACCATCACCACAGCAGAGAAATGTTGTTTTACATCCTGAATTAGTTGATGGTAAGTATGGGTTTTATACACGTCCACAAGATGGTTTTATTTCGACAGGTAGTGGTGGTGGAATCGCCTTTGGTGTGTGTGATGACATTATGAAGCCGCATATTGAAGAAGAAGTTGTTCTAGATGGAAGAAAGTATCATACGGTATATGAAGTGAAGAATGGTCAAGGACCAGCACCAATCAAAACAGACAGAGGATGGATCCATATTGCCCACGGAGTTCGTAATACGGCTGCAGGGCTCAGGTATGTATTGTATGTATTTGTGACTAGTTTAGAAGACCCGACTAAGGTCATTGCTAAGCCGGGAGGACACTTCATCGCACCTTATGACAATGAACGAGTAGGAGATGTCTCCAACGTTATCTTCTCAAACGGTGTAATTGTTAAGGATAATGATGTGTATATTTATTATGCGTCAAGTGACACAAGAATGCATGTGGCTAGTACAACTGTAGATCATTTGATAGATTATGCCTTTAACACACCAGAAGATCCTTTAAGAGCACTTGATTGTGCCAAGCAGAGGGCAGAGTTGATTCGAGCAAATGAGAAGTTGTTAGAGATGAAATAAGAAGATTAGTCGCGGAAAACGCAGAAAATTAAAATCAAAAGAAGAACGGTTTGGAAGTGATCTCCAAAACAGTTCTTCTTTTGATTTGTAGCAATAAGTCACTTTAGAACGATAATTAGAACTAGCTTATCTGTTTTTACCCTTTTACGATTTTAGCGTTTTCTGCGGCTAATCAGTTGTTATTCTAAGAGTCTTCTTCAAAGTGTATCTACTATACAAATAAGTCATGATGGTTGCACTCCAATTGATAATAACGATACCCCACCAAACTCCTTTTATACCAAGATTAAGGCTTGTACCTAGTACTTGGAAGAGGATGACAGGCAGTAGAATCTGTCGGTAAAGACCAATATAAACTGCAAAGTTTGGTTTCTTAATACCCTGTAAAACAGATATAAGGATATTGAGAATTACATAAGTTGGAAAGGCAAAAACTTCAATCCTTAAGTAGACTGTACCAGCTTCAATAACAGCAGGGTCATCATTAAAGATACTAATAAGCTGGGGTGCAAAGGGGTAGATGATGATAGCACCGATGAGCATAATCCCTACACCAATCATGTTGGTCAAACGTTGTACTTCATAAATTCTAGGGTATAGTTTTGCACCGAAGTTCTGACCGGTAATGGTCATAGCAGCAATATTGAGACCAAGCGCTGGTAATAAGGCAATTTGCTCAACCCTCATGGCAGCACCAAATGCAGCAATGGTGGCAGGTCCTTTAGCAAAATTCATAACAAAGAAGTTAATGACAAAGACACCGATAGCAATGGTTGCCATATTAAGGCTGGCCGGTGCACCTTGTTTGAATAATTTACCAATTGTGCTCAGAGTTAATTTTGATTTCTTAAATACTTCAAAGTCGAAGATGACACTTTTATATAACCTAATCATAAGATAAACAGTACCAATAGCCTGTACAATCACGGTTGCAAGAGCCACACCAACAGTACCTAACTTAGGTAATCCAAACCAACCAAAGATAAATAGTGGGTCAAGAATTAGGTTGAGAAAGAAGCCAATGATTAAAAAGTTTCGATAGGATTTGGTATCCCCTTGGGCATTAAGTAATCCGTTGAATATACTATTAAGTATGAAAAATATAGCGCCATAAAATATGGTTTTGGTATAGTCAATACCAAGGACCATAGCATTACCTTCAGCACCTGATATCCTAAATAGAAAAGGGGTTAAGAAAGGTGAAATGATAAGTATCAAAATACTGACAATAAAACCTGTAATGAGGGCGTTGTAGCCTAGTGTATGAAAGTCTTTTTCATTCTTCTCACCAAGGGATATGGCACTGAGGGCTGTTGCACCACTACCTATACCTGAGCTTAGGGCAATAACAATAAAGAATATTGGGAAAGAGATGGTCATACCAGCCAAGGCATCTGTGCTTAGTCTCCCTGCATAAAATGTATCAACAACATTGTACATTGTGTTAAATAACATACCAACACTAGCTGGTATAGCAATTTTCTTAATATGATGAAGGACGGGGCCTTGGGTTAAATCTGAGTAGCTCATAGAGCACAACCTTTCTGATAATGATTATCACTTAATTATACGTCTAAAAGAAGGAAAAGGCAAAGTTTATTGATTTTTTGTGACTTAGTTGTGATATTGTGTGTTTATACTTGAACTAGAATATGAAGGGCAAGGTGATAAGATGAAGCTAATAAAATGGATTACACCGTTAATGATTGCTGTGTTACTAATTGGTTTGGTATCAGTGAATGTCACTGTTAAGGGTGCTGAGGACATCACTGTTTACTACAACAATGAGGAAGTGTTTTTTGATACACTACCAGAAATCCATAACAGTCGAACCATGGTGCCACTAAGAGCTGTGTTTGAAGCTTTTGAAATGGATGTGGAATGGAATAGTATACTGAGGAAAGTGACGGCAAGCAAAGATGACCTAAAGATCGTCTTATATATTGGACTGACAACTGCTTATATAAATGATGAAGTAGTTGCCATTGATACGACACCGATCATTGTAAATAGCAGAACCCTTGTACCACTCAGGTTTATTGCTGAAGCTACTGGTGCCAATGTTGAGTGGGATGGTCTGACGAGACGGGTTATGATCTCTGATACTGAACCAGACCAAGAGCTAGAAACATTAGAGGGGACAGACGCAACATCCCTTACATTAACCTATCCAATTGTAGATACAGGCTTAAGCAGTTATTTTACGGATGATTCTACGACTAGTTCTGTATCTATAGGTGAAGCCTTCTATGGCCAAGATGCAAACTATCAAGGCAATCAACCATCCTATACAGATAATGGAGATGGTACGGTGACTGATAACGTCACAGGTCTTATGTGGCAGCAAACGATGGATGATAAAATGACCTACGATGAAGCGGTTGAATACGCCAACAATAGTCGATTAGGTGGCTATAGTGATTGGAGAATACCGTCCATTAAAGAGCTGTTCTCCCTAATTCTCTACACAGGACAATCGGGTGATGAAAGTGCTAAAGTTCTCTTTATTGATACAGATTACTTTGATCAACCAATTGGAGATACTTCAATTGGTGAACGTGAAATTGATGCTCAGGTTTGGTCCAGTACAAAGTATGTAGGGCAGACAATGCATGGGGATGAGACCATCTTTGGTGTGAATTTTGTCGATGGCAGAATTAAAGGTTATGGTGCTACAAACCCTAGAACAAGAGAAGACAATACCATGTATTTCCGACTTGTTAGAGGGAATGAGGTCTATGGTGAGAACGACTTTGTTGATAACGGTGATGGCACCATTACTGACCTCTCAACCGGGCTTATGTGGCAACTAGCTGATGATGGTCAAACAAGAGATTGGCAACAAGCACTTGCCTATTCAGAAGACCTGACATTAGCAGGTTACGAGGATTGGCGTTTACCTAATGCCAAGGAATTACAGAGTATTGTTGATTATACTAAGAGTATGCAAACAACAGGGACTGCAGCCATTGATGACTTATTTGATTTGACCCTTACTAAGGACCCCAATGGAGATGATAATTATGGATTCTATTGGACAAGTACAACACACCAAGATGGACGTAATATGAATGATAGTGCTGCTTATGTAGCTTTTGGAGAAGCTCAAGGAGAGATGTTTGGTGAAGTGATGGATGTCCACGGTGCTGGTGCAGTAAGATCAGATCCAAAGTCAGGTGATAGAAGTGACTATCCAGATTATTTTGGACCTCAGGGAGATGTGAGGTACGTATACAATTATGTGTTATCTGTGAGAAGCGTCATTGAATAAAGGAAGGATTAGGGAGTGGTCTTTTGATCACGCTAGCGTAAAGTTACTGTCGGATGATAAAAGATAAAAGAAAAACACCTACTTGT